>OLQF01000527.1_pt1 | contig 27401 bp, 25 predicted proteins | sample 1643171 | NCBI WGS metagenome assembly OLQF01 (sample SAMEA3136702, study PRJEB25190) | human gut metagenome | reverse complement strand
AATAAAAGACTTTTAATAAATAAGGAGATAAGTGTGAAACCAAAAAAGAGAATTCTTCATGAACGTTTGGCAGCAGTTGTTGCTAGTCTGCGTCATGGTGAGATGTTATTTATTGCTGATGCTGGCAGTGGAATATCTAGTAAAGCCCTATATCCACTGGATTCAAGTGTTGAATATATAGATGTAGAAGTAGTGACCGGTTCACCAAGTTTTGAGGATATAGTAACTACACTAGTTGCTTGTGGTGATTTTGAAGGAGCAATCGTCACAGAAGATATGATTGAAGTAAATCAAAAAGATTATCAGTTACTGGTTGATTTGTTGGGAAAGAAAAATATTCATTCGATGCATTACATTCCTGAATATTATGAAATGCGTGATCGTTGTAAAGCAGTGGTACAAACAGGTGATTATGGTGTACATGCACAGGCAATTTTAATTGCAGGGTATCCTAGTGCAGAGATTAGTATGAAATGGTTAAAAGAAGGAATAAAGGGGAAATAAAAATGACAGAACGTGAAAAAATGGAATTAGGAATGTGGTATGATGCAAATAATGATGAAGAATTATTAAAACAAAGAGTATTAGCTAAAGATTTGTGTTTTGATCTAGATCACATAAAACCTAGCAGTTATGAAAAAAGATTAGAAGTGATTACAAGTTTGTTAGGTTATCAACCTATAAACATAGAGCTTATAAGTCCCTTTATGTGTGATTATGGAAATAAGATTAAAATTGGTAAAAATGCTTTTATTAATAGTAATTGTTATTTTATGGATGGTGGTGGAATTGAATTAGGAGATAATGTTTATATAGGACCTTCATGTGGTCTATATACTGCTATTCATCCTACCGAATATAAAATTAGAAATACTGGTTTAGAACAAGCGCTACCAATTAAAATTGGTAATAATGTGTGGTTAGGTGGTAATGTAGTTATTTTACCAGGGGTAACGATTGGCGATGGCTGTGTAATTGGAGCAGGCAGTGTTGTGACTAAAGATATTGCTCCTAATAGTGTTGCTTGTGGAAATCCCTGTAAAGTAATAAGATCAATCGAAAATTAAAATATCTGTTTTAGAGGTTATAGTGAGAAGTCATTATAACTTTTTATTATGAAATAATCTGATGAAAGTATTTGTTTATTGACAGATTGGTAACTAGTTACTATAATAAAAATAAGTAACTAGTTACGGATATGGAGAGAATGATGAAAAAATCAAGTTATGAATTATTAGGACAGGATCCTAAATGGGTCAAAAAACTGTTATTTGCGGGTGTGTTTATTCAGGAGAATAAGCTACATGCGATATTTGATCGTTACAATGAAATGACGAGTAAACAATGGTTATTAATGGCTACGATGACTTCATTTACTGATGCTCCTGATTTAAGCATGTTAGCAAAAGTGATGGGGTGTTCACGACAAAATGTAAAAAAATTAGCACTGAGTTTGGAAAAGCAGGGATATGTGATTTTAGAGAAGTCACCCAAAGATGCACGTTCGTTATGTGTGGTAATGAGTAAACAGGGATTGCGCTTTAGAAAAGATATGGAAGAATTAACAGATGAGGTACATCAAGCTTTATTTAGTGAATTTAGTAATGAAGAAATCACTCAGTATTATCAGTTATCAATTAAATTAATGCATGGGATCGATCATTTAGAAGTATTTTTTAAAAATCGTCAAAAGGGGGCAGAAGGATGATTGAAGTAATATATAAAAGTAAAAAGAATAATAAGAAAATTGCGAAGGCAATTGCTGACGAACTTCAAGTCGATGCTAAAAATATTAAACAAGTGCAAGATGTTAAAGCAGATATTTTATTTTTAGGATGTCCAATTTTAGGAGGAAATATTCCTGAACAAGTAACTAGGTTTGTAGCACAACTTGATGCTAATAAAGTTAAGAAGGTTATTTTATTTTCTGCTAACGGTTTTGGAACAGATCAATTTACTAATGTTAAAGCACAGCTTAAAGAAAAGGGAATAATTTATGGACCGGTGTTTTCATGTAAAGGAAGTGCTTTTATTTTTAAAAACTTTGGACATCCTGATAAAAAGGATATCCAGGCAGCTAAAAAGTTTGCTAAAGAAGTTCTAAAATGGAGGTGAGTCGAATTAAAGATCTATATTATGTTTTAATGAAGAATAAACTAGGGAATCACAAGATATGTAAAACCTTGATTAGGCATGGGGAAATTAGGGTGAACGATCAAGTAATTACAGATGTTCGTTATCCAGTAAAGGCGGATGATATTATTATGTATCATCATATTCAATTAAATGCCCAGCCATTTGTTTATTATATGATGAATAAACCGGCTGACTATCTTTGTGCAAATCATGATAAATATCATCAGTGTGTAATTGATCTGATTGGGCGAGAAGATTGCTATTGTTTAGGGCGTTTAGATATTGATACAACAGGGCTATTGATAATTACTAATGACACTTCACTATCAAAAAAATTATTATTACCACAAAATCATGTTAATAAAAAATATTATGTGACTACTAAATTTTCGCTTAAAGATGAATTGATTAAAAAATTCTCTGATGGTGTAGTGATTGATCACAAGGTTCAATGTTTACCTAGTTTATTGGAAATACTTGATGAATATCATTGTTTAGTAACTATCAATGAGGGGAGGTATCATCAAATTAAAAAAATGTTTAAATCATGTCAAAATGAAGTGTGTACACTTAAACGAATTGCTTTTGCAGGAATAGAACTTGATCAAAAATTAGCTTTAGGGGAATATCGAGACTTGACCTCAACAGAATTGATAACTTTGTTTAAGCATTGTTAGACTAATAATTTGTTTTTAGACCTCATTTGTGAGGTTTTTTTGCTTTTCCAGAAAATGAAATTTACTTTGTTCAAAAGAATATGGGCGTATAATAGGTAACTGTAGGGGGCGTGAGGAATGTTATTTGATAACAAAGCATTAAAAAAATTAATTATTCCCTTGGTTGTGGAACAATTATTAGTAATTACAGTAGGTTTTGCAGATACTGTTATGGTTGCTAGCGTCGGCGAAGCAGCAGTATCAGCAGTTTCGCTGGTTGATGCAATTAATATTTTATTAATCAATATTTTTGCTGCATTAGGAACAGGGGGAGCAGTAGTTGCAGCCCAGTTTATTGGACAGGGTTCTAAAGATAAGGCAAAGTATTCAGCAAAACAGTTGATTTTGATTACAGCATTATTGTCAGTAATTATCATGGTGATAGTTATTGCATTTAATGTGCCATTATTACACATGGTTTTTGGAAATGTTGAAGTAGATGTAATGAAAAATGCAGAAATCTATTTTTTATTTTCAGCAATGTCGTATCCTTTTATTGCATTATATAACTCTGGAGCAGCATTATTTAGGGCAATTGGTAACTCTAAAATATCGATGATTAATAGTGCAGTCATGAATGTTATTAATATTATTTTAAATGCAATTTTTATTTTCGTTTTTAAATGGGGGGTATTTGGTGCCGTATTAGCAACGCTGATTGCCAGAGCAGTAGCTTGTATCGTAATTTTAAAGATGTTAAGTCATCGGGATAATGATGTATGTGTAAATGATTATCTTCATTGGAAATTTGACTTTATGTATATAAAAAAGATTTTAGCAATTGGGATACCTTCGGGATTAGAAAATGGGATGTTTCAGCTAGGGAAAATCTTAGTACAAAGTTTAATTGCAACTTTTGGGACATATTCAATTGCAGCTAATGCTGTTTCGAATAACTTGGCTCAAATGCAGATTATTCCTGGGATGGCAATGTCTTTGGCGATGGTGACGGTTGTAGGTCAATGTGTAGGTGCAAATGATTATAAACAAGCAAAATATTATGTTAAAAAGTTATTAAAAATTACTTATCTTTCAATGGCTGGATTAATTGTAGTTTTAATTATTGCAACACCTTCAATTTTAACATTCTATTCATTATCAAAAGAAACGACGGACCTTGCATACCAATGTATCTTTTTACATGCAATTATTGCAGCATTAATCTGGCCTACGTCATTCACATTTCCAAATGCTTTAAGAGCAGCTAATGATGCTAAGTTTACGATGATAGTTTCAGCTGCATCAATGCTAATATTTAGATTATGCTTTAGTTATGTTTTGGGACAATATATGAATCTTGGATTAATTGGTGTTTGGATTGCAATGTTTATTGATTGGGGAGTTCGTTGTATTTTCTTTATCTGGCGCTATTTTAGTGGAAAATGGATGAATCGGCAATTAGTTTAATAAAAAAAGATTGACTTAAAGTAATGTTTAAGGAGTATAGTACTATCGTAGTAAAGTAAGTGATCATGTAGATTATTTTTCTCTCCCAATATAAAATATTACATGATCATTTCATTTGCTGCTAAAAATGAGAGTTATATTGTTGTTTGAAAAGGAAGAAATTCCTTTTTTTAGTAAAAAACAATTCATTATGATAGTTGTTTAGGTAGTTTGGCTAAAATAATTTGGCCTAAGATACCAATGACACTACCTGTAATAAGTGATAAGATTATTAAATAAGGTAGATAATAAATAATATTAAAACCATAGAAAATTAAGGCTACTAGGATTTGTCCTAGATTATGAAAGATTGCGCCGGAAATACTAATGATCAAAGTTGAAAAGAGTTTGGTTTTTTTTAAAAGAACCATAATGACTAAACTTAATAAAGCACCGCTTAAACTATATAAAAACATATAGTAGTTAGTAAAAACACTGGCAATAATAAAAACTCGCAGGAGAGTGATGATTAAAGCGTCTCTAAATCCAAAGCGATATAGTGCAATTAATCCGATGAGGTTAGCAAGGCCGAGTTTTGCACCAGGAATTCCAAAGTTAATAGGAATAAAGGTTTCAAGATAACCGAGAATAATTGCGATTGCGATTAGTAAAGATAAATAGGTAATTCTTTTAGTCATTGGGGCCTCCTATTTGGATGATGAATCAACATCGTTATATTGATTAGAAACAATTGCAATAACAACTTGATTAGGCAAACAAATAATTTGTTCACCATTTTTAGATATCGTTCCTTGTTTGATACATAATTTATCAGGGCAAGTAGCATCTTTCATATGTACACTTCCGTGATTGATCACGATCATATTTTTATCACTAATCTTAATTGTCTGATCAATCTCTAGAGGAACAGTACGATATACTTGATTATTAACGGTGATTTTCACGTAAGCAGCTTTTTGACTGAAATAAAAATGATTAAAAAGCAGTGCCCCGATAATAACGACAAAAATTATGAAAATAATAATGAAGTCTTTCTTCTTAAACATAGCTACCTCCAGAATGAAAGGAAATGACATGAAAAAACGTTGGTTTATAAAAATTTTAATAATCTTAATTATATTTTGTGGATGTACGAATAAACAGCCTCTAAGTCAAACGCAGCTTCTTTTAGATACGCAAGTTACGATTACTTTATATGATCGTGCTTCGTCTAATATTCTAGATGAATGTTTTGCTATTTGCAAGGACTACGAGCTTCTCTTTTCCCGGACTAATCCCAAAAGTGAATTATATCAGCTCAATCATCAAGATAAAACTAAACCAATTAAAATATCCAAGGAACTTGCTAAAGTTATAAATATTGGTTTGGAATATAGTAAATTATCTAATGGTACTTTTGATATTACAGTAGGACAATTGATTGATTTGTGGGATTTTAAAGCTGATACTCCAAAATTGCCGGAAACTTCAGCAATAGCCGGTGCTTTGACGTCGATTGGATATAGGGGAATTACTTTAAATGATAGTACAATTAGTTTTAGTAATCCTAATACTATAATAGATCTAGGGGCTGTTGCAAAGGGATATATTGCTGATAAAATTAAGGAATACTTAATTGAGCAGGGAGTAGACAGTGCAATTATCAATTTAGGTGGTAATGTTCTTTGTGTAGGGAAAAAGAATAGTGATGATTTTACAATTGGTATTACTGATCCTAAAGGAAGTAGTGACATTTTAAAATTAAAAATTAATGATCAGTCGGTTGTAACTTCAGGAATTTATCAACGTTATTTTGAAGTTGAAGGGAAGTATTATCATCATATCTTAAATCCGAAGACGGGATATAGTTATGATAATGGGTTAGCTTCAGTTACGATTATTAGTAATCATTCAGTTGATGGTGATGCATTAAGCACAGTATGTTTTACTTTAGGTAAAGAGCAGGGGTTAGCATTAGTAAATCAATTAGCGGGGATAGAAGCTGTGTTTATTGATACAAACAATGCTCTTTATTACAGTGATCATGCAAAAGATTATGTGATTCAGTAATTATTTTCATAATATTAAAATATCTCATAAAAGATATGAATTTCTTTATACTTAAAAGAAGGAGGAGCATTATGAATACGAAAATAGCGTTTTTTGATATTGATGGGACATTAGTTAATGTACCTAATGGGATGTTACATCCAACTGATGAGACAATAAGGGTTTTAAATGAATTTAAAAATCAAGGTAATAAGATCGTCATTGCAACAGCTCGGGGTGAAGTACCTGAAAGTGTGGCAAACATTGAATTTGATGGGTATATTTGTAATGATGGACATTATATTCGTTTTAATAATGAGATTTTGATTGATGAACAATTTGATAATGGAATGGTGCAGAAGCAATTAGATGTATATGCAAAATATAATGGTCGTTCAATGTTTAATGGTCGCGGTGGTGCATGGTGCAGTTTTCTTGATGATGAATTGGTTATAAAACATCGTGCTATGTTTCAGGGAACAACTGAAAGACCAACTGATGTTAATGAGGTATTTAAAACTAGTGATGTTAAAGCGGTAAGCTGTTGTGTTTTATTTGATAGTGCAGCACAGTTGTGGGCAGCTTATCATGAATTAGAAGATGAATTTACGATGATTCCGTATGATACAGGTTTGATTCGAATGGATGTTTATTGCAAAGGGTTCACTAAGGGAACTGCTTGTGAATATTTATATCAAAAATTAGGAATTGATTATGAAAACACGTATGCTTTTGGTGACGGTATCAACGATGTAGAGATGTTACAATTGGTTAAACATGGTATTGCTATGGGGAATGCTATTCCTAAATTAAAAAGTGTAGCAAGTGAAATAACTGATAGTGTTGATAATGATGGGATTGCTCAAAGTTTTAAAAAGCATTTTAATATTTAACAGTAAAGTCAGCAGAATGCTGATTTTTTTGTAAGAAAAATGTAAGAAATAAGTGGGAATTTTGTGATTTTTTCTTATGAAGAAATTAAAAAATGAAGAGCGTTTTTTTTATATTATAGATTTATCGAAGGAGTAGTAAGGAAGGATATAATATGAAAAGAAAAACAATAGCTATTTTATTTGGAGGAAAATCAAGTGAATATGAAGTGTCGCTACAATCAGCAGCTGCGATTATAAAGAATTTTCCGCAAGAAAAATATGATCTTTATTTAATCGGGATTACGAGAGCAGGACAGTGGTTTCATTATGATGGGGAAATTGAAAAAATTAGTAATGATACTTGGAATCAAGAACTGCTTAATCCAGTGACGGTATGTTTAGAACCAGAAAGACAAGCAGTGATGGAAATAGTTGATAATAAAATAATCTATCAGCAAATTGATGCGGTTTTACCGGTCTTGCATGGAAAAAATGGTGAGGATGGTACTGTTCAAGGATTAATGGAGCTTGCAAAAATACCAGTACTTGGCTGCGGATTATTAGCATCAGCATTATGTATGGATAAATATCGAGCTCACCAGTTAGTCAAAGCAGCAGGGATAAAGGTTACTAGGTCTGTGCTTGTACATAATATAAATGATTTTAATGTTAAAGCATTGAATTTTCCATTATTTGTTAAACCATTAAAAGCTGGATCATCATATGGAATTAGTAAAGTTGTCAAAATGGAAGAATTAACAAAAGCACTTGAATATGCCTTTAATTACGATAATGAAGTAATTGTAGAGGAAGCTGTTGAAGGGTTTGAGGTAGGTTGTGCGATTATTGGCAACGATGAATTGACTGTTGGTGAGGTAGATGAAATAGAATTATCGGGAGGTTTTTTTGATTATGATGAAAAGTATACTTTGAAAACTTCAACAATTCATATGCCCGCTAGAATTGATGAAGTAACGGCAAGGAAAATTCAAGAAACTGCAAAAATTATTTATCAGACATTAGCTTGTCAGAATTTTGCTAGGGTAGACATGTTTTTAACGCCAAACAATGAAATAGTTTTTAATGAGGTTAATACGATTCCTGGTTTTACTGATCATAGCCGTTTTCCCCAGATGATGAAAGGAGTAGGTTTTGAATTTAGTGAATTAATAGATAAAATTGTTGCGATAGGGCTTAAGTATGCAGATGGTAACTTTAAATAAAGATGATATTTACCAAGGTCCATTAGTATTGGTTAATCATAATTATCCAATTGCAAATAACTATCAAATTACTAACTGTTCGACTGCCAAGGATTCAACAATATCATTAGAAAAAACGGCTATGGAGATGCTAACAAAAGCATTACAGGAAATTAAAGCAGAAGATAAGATTGTTTTAGTCAGTGGTTTAAGAAGCGGTCAAGAACAAGCTATGATCTATAATCAGGCTATTCAAAATCATGGAAAAGAGTTTGTTGATAAGTTTGTTGCTAGAGTGAACTGTAGTGAGCATCAAACAGGTCTAGCCATTGATTTAGCAGTAAAAAATGAAACAATTGATATCTTTTGTCCTGATTTTACAAGTCAGGAAATCTGTCAACAATTTCGTGATATTGCAAGTGATTATGGCTTTATTCAGAGATATTCTAAAAATAAAATTGATTTTACCAAAATTAGTGAGGAACCATGGCATTTTCGCTATGTTGGGATTGTTCATGCAAAAATTATGGAAGAAAATCAGTGGTGTTTTGAAGAATATCATTTATATATAAAAAATCATTCTATTTTCAATCCATATGTTTTAGACTGCCAAGGAAAGTTAGTTGAAGTATTTTATGTTCCAGCAGTTAATGAACAGACTAAGTTAAACTTAAGTGATCATGGTAGTTATCAAATATCGGGAAATAATTGTGATGGTTTTATTATTACATCATGGAGGCCATATGTCTAAAGTAAAAGGTTATCCCTTAATCGACTGTTTTAGGATAATTGCTGCAATTTTAGTTGTCACGATTCATACTTCACCATTAGATACAATTAGCCCAACTTTAGATTTTTATTTAACTCGTGGATTAGGACGTATTGCAGTACCATTCTTTTTTATCACAACTGCTTATTTCTATTTTCTTAATCCCAGTAAAAAACGACTATATAAGATTATTAAACAGACACTATTGATTTATTTAGCAGCAATAATTATTTATTTACCATTAAATCTTTATAATCATTATTTTAATCAAAGTAATCTGATTTATGAAATAATTAAAGATGTTTTGTTCGATGGAACTTTCTATCATTTGTGGTATTTACCAGCAACAGTTCTAGGATTGATCATTGTTGCAGTATTAGATAAACGGGTATCTTTATTAACGAGTTTTTCAATTGTGGTACTACTTTATTTAATTGGATTAGGTGGTGATTCGTATTATGGTTTGATACACCCATATTGTAAATGGGGGTATGACTTGATTTTTTTAATAAGTGATTATACACGAAATGGTATTTTCTTTGCACCGTTATTCATTTGGATTGGAAAACTTCTTGCGGTAAAGCAATTTAACTTTAGTTTAAGAGTAATCGTTATTAGCACGATATTAGCAATAAGTTTGATGTTTATAGAAATATCACTATTGAGAGGTTATCAAGATATAGCAGATTATGTTTTTGTACGTCATGATTCAATGAATATCTTATTGCCGGTAGTAATGTTTTGGCTATATCAGGGACTTTTACGAATATCAGGCAAACGAATATCTAAATGTAAAGATCTATCGTTAGCTATTTATCTTTTTCATCCCTTGATGATTGTTGTTGTTCGTGGAATAGGTAAATTATTGAAGTGTGATCATTTAGTTGTTGACCCGCTGATTCAGTTTATTAGTGTATTGATAATAACTGTTTTATTTTCAGAGATTTTATTGAAAGGAAAAGAGAAGTATGGTGAATATTCGCACAAGTCGCAGTTGGATCGAAGTTGATCTAGATGCAATCACGCATAATCTTGATGAATTGAGTTCATTATTAAATAAAAATAGTTCATTAATGGTAGTTGTTAAAGCAGAAGGATATGGTCATGGGTTAGTAGAAGTTGCGAAACATTGTCAAAAAATGGGAATTGAAGCTTTTGCAGTTGCTACTATCGATGAAGGTATCAAACTTCGAGAACATGGGATATATGGCGAAATTTTAGTACTTGGTTATAGTCATCCCATTCGTGCAATTGAATTACATAATTATCGTTTGATTCAAACCATTGTAAATCGTGAGCATGCTCGGCAATTAAATGAAAGTGGGCATATGATCAATGTTCATATTAAGATTGATACTGGAATGCATCGTTTAGGTTTTGATTTAAGCGATTATGAGAGTATTAAAGAAATATATGATTACCAGTTTATTCATATTCAGGGTTATTTTACACATCTTTGTGTTTGTGATAGTAAAAGGAAAGTTGATCAAGAATACACCCAAAAACAAATAGCTGCTTTTTATGATTTAATTAATGAATTAAAATTAAGACATTATGATATAGGAAAGGTTCATCTTCAAAGTAGTTATGGATTAGTAAATTATCCTGAAATCAATGCCGATTATGCTCGGGTTGGGATTTTAATGTATGGAGTGTACTCAACGTTCAATGATTATTCAAAAGTACAATTAGATTTAAAACCAGCTTTAACAATTAAAGCACAAATTGCAATGCTGCATTATTTGACTAAAGGCGCGAGTCTTGGTTATGGCTTGACTTATAAGGTTAATCGTGATAGTGTAATTGCCGTTATTCCAATTGGCTATGGTGATGGATTGCCACGTATACTTTCTTCAAATGGAAGTGTTTTGATCAAAGGTCAAAAGTGTCCAATCGTTGGAAGAATTTGTATGGATCAAATGCTTGTAGATGTTAGCGAGATTAGTGATATCAGTGATAATGATCTAGTCACCGTAATTGGTCAAGATGGTACAGAAGAAATTAGGGTAGAAGAAATTGCACTTGAAGCTAATACAATTAGTAATGAGATTTTGAGTCGTTTAGGAAGTCGACTGCCAAGAATATATCGAGGAGGATAATAGGTTGAAAAGAAGCAGTTACATGTCGTACAATGAAAAGAAAAAAATCCCTTATAAAGTAATCATTAGTGTATTAATCGCTATGTTAATACTTGGGACATTGATTGCATTTAATTTTACAAGAATTCGGTTAATGACGAAGGGCTATGGTTGGTCTGAACAAAGCATTATTTTACAGCTAAATGATAATGAGATTGAGCGTTATTTGGATGCGGAAAAGGTCAGTGATTTAAGTTCCTGGAATGAATATAAAAATAAAAAACATTATTTAGAGTATCAGACATATCAAAAAGAACATCAAGATTATTCAAAAAAAGAAGTAATAAAATATATTGATACTTTCTATCAGGATTATTATCAAGATCTCAAGGATTTAAAATATAGTTATAAACAAGTATTATCTTTAATGAAAGTTGCAGAGCTGTCTGATTTTAAGGTAATCGTCGATAATAAATATACATATTCGCAAATTAAATCTTATTTAAAGATTAATGGAATGGTCTTTGAGGATCTGCCTAAGTATCTTGCAAGTAATCAAGAGCCAATAACAGCTGTACTTACGGTTACTTACCCATTTATTGATGCTAATAATGCTGTTGGATCAGAATATGAAGTTTTAGATCCTAGTAATACACTTCTGTTGATTAAAAAGGGTTTTGTGTTACCTAAAGATTATGTCCCTGCTGATCTTGTTGTACCTGATATACCAATTGCTCCTGATAATAACCATAATAAACTTCGAAAAGATGCAGCTAAAGCATTAGAAGATATGAATAAAGATGCTTTAAAAGAAGATTATCATTTAGTTTTAAATAGTGGATATCGCTCATATGATGAACAAGTAGAAATTTATAATGATTATTTTAACCGTTATGATGAAGTCACTGCTAGTGGTTTAGTTGCGAAACCTGGCTCAAGTGAACATCAATTAGGGTTAGGAGTAGATTTAACTAGCCAAAGTGTAATTGATAAAAAGAGAATGGTTTTTGGTGATACGGATGAGTATAAATGGGTTGCTAAAAATGCTTATAAATATGGCTTTATTCTTCGTTATCCTAAAAATCGTTCGGATATTACTGGAACTGCTAATGAGCCATGGCATTTACGTTATGTTGGTAAGAAAGCAGCTAAAATAATTTATGATAATAATTGGACTCTAGAAGAATATATTTTAAAATATGGTTTTGATTATGAATTAAAGAAAAATGATTAAGCATCCTTTGGATGCTTTTATTATTTTCAATTAAACTTTTAATATGTTAAAATCATTATCATAAAAAGAGGAGTTAACAATGGATATATATAAATTTTTAACACAGTTAGGTATTGATTATCAAAAAATTAATCACCAATCAGTTAGCACTGTTGAAGAAGCAATGTTTATTAATGAGCAAATTGATGGAGTAGCATGTAAAAATCTATTTTTAAAAAGTAGTGATAAACAATTCTTCATTTATATGATGACGGTTGAAAAGCGTGCTGACTTGAAATATATAGCTAAACAAATTGGTAGTAAGCGGCTAAGCTTTGCTAGTGATGAAGAACTTGTAGAATTGTTAAAGTTAATTCCAGGATCAGTGACACCATTAGGAATAATTAATGATAATAAGCGAGTAAAAATATTGATTGATCGTGAATTAAGAGCACAACGATTATTAATTCACCCTAATATTAATACAGCAACAATATCAATTACCTATGATGATTTGTTATTGTTTATTAATGCTTGTGGAAATGAGTATTTAATTATTTAAAAATTTGATTATGGCAGTAATAAGAAATTTATTGAAATAAATACTTGCTGCAAGATTACATCTTTATAACTCTATGTATTTAGTTTAGTCATAATGGTTAGAGTCGTAATATTAATGAATATTATTCGATATATGCTATAATTTTAAAGAAAATTAGGAGGTGACTGGTAAGTGCTTGTAACTGACAAAGAATTACATAGAATCGTAAGCAGTGTTAGAAATCTAAGAACAGGACGAATATATTATCAAAAAGATTATGTTAGAGAAATCACAATTACTTATGATCGACTTTTTGATGATTATACAATTGAAGGCATTGTTGATAATGGTAGTTATGAAAATGTGTGTAAAATCGTTATTGATCAAGATAATAAGATTACTGACTATAGTTGTAATTGTTATTGGTGTGATGAACTCTCGGCTTGCGGTCATATTGGGGCTGTTTTGCTGAAGGTTCAAGAGTTATCACCTGATGATTTTCCATTTAAATATAAAAGTAAAAATGGTAAGATAAGTTATTTCGACAAGTTAGTACAAATTCGTCAGCAGCAGGAAGAAGAACTGCTAAAAAATGAATTAGCAGTAACAAAAAACCTAATAGCATCATTTAAGACTGCTAAAGCAATTGATTTTAATCAGGTTAAACTAAATCAAAAGTATGATCTTGAAGTCCAGATCAAGATTAATTATGGGCACCCATGTTTAAAATTCAAAGTAGGAAGTGATAAAAAGTATATAATAAAAAATATTCCTAATTTTTTAAGTGCATTAGCAAATAATGAATATGTTGAATATGGTAAACAATTAGCGTTTGTTCATAATCAAAAAGTATTTAGTGATGAAGCACTGAAGATTATTGAATTAATGAAATTTTGTATGATCACTTATGAGCGGTATCAACAGGAATATTATTACGATATATCGCATGTGACAAATGAGATAAAGATTATTCCCGAAAGTATTGAATATATCTATGAAGTATTAAAAGATTTAGAAAAAACTAATCAACATTTATCAATTTATCAATATAATTATCAGCCTACTTTACATATAAGGAAACTTGAAAAATATTATTCGCTTGAATTAAAGGATTTTGATGAATTTTGTGGTTATAAAAATCTTTATAAGATTACTGAAAATGAAATAGGTATGGTTAAGCTGGATGATGAAGGAAAAGCAATCAAATTTATTCATAATTGCGAAAGTAAAGACAAATTATTATTAGCAAAAGAAGATGTAAATGACTTTGTTAAATATATTTTAAATGATATTAAGCAATATTTTAATTATACTGGGGACTTATTAACAAGTGAAGTTATCGAAACAGAAATATTGACACTCTATGGCGATATTAATGAATTGGAACAAATCAAAGTTTATCTTGAAAGTAAACAAGGCCTAGAAATGATTTATTCATTTCAACAGCCGAGAAAGCAAACATCAATTAATTTTGATTTAATTGAAGATTATTTAAAAGAGATTGGTGATGTAGTTGATTTTGAAAAACATTGTATGTATTTGAATTTAGAAAGTGAAAAAACTTACTCCTTTTTAAATGAAGGTTTGCCTTTTTTAGCTAATTATTGTGAAGTGATGGTTAGTGATGCACTTAAAAAGATTGGGAAGAAAAGTCAATTTAGTATTACTGTAGGAGTGACTTTAGAAAATGACTTATTGGCAATTGACATTGAAAGTATTGATATTCCTAAAGATGAATTAGCGTTAGTCTTAAACTCATATCAAAAGAAGAAGAAATTTCATCGGTTAAAAAATGGTCAACTATTATATCTTGATTCTGATGAGCTGGAAGAATTAAATGAATTTATGACTGATTATCAAATTAGACCAAAGATGCTTGAGGATGGACATTTAGAAATGGATGTCTATCGGGCTTTTAGTCTTGATAATAAAGCCGAAACAAGCAATTATTTAGTATATGATCGTAGTACCGTATTTAAAGAAATTATTGATAATTTTAAAGATATAGCTAAACAGAGTTATCCCTTAGCGCCTAATTATCAAGAAATTTTACGCGATTATCAGAAATTTGGATATCAATGGCTTCAATCAATTAGTTCTTATGGCTTTGGAGGAATTTTGGCCGATGATATGGGGCTTGGTAAAACCTTACAAATGATTGTTTTACTGGATCAAAATCGGGATGATAAAAAAACTAGTTTAGTTGTTTGTCCATCATCATTGCTATTGAATTGGCAAGATGAGATACATAAATTTTCTAATTCTTTATCTTGTACTTGTATTCACGGCAGTCTAAAACGACGAAAAGAAGCAATTAGAAAATTTAATGAGGTTGATGTGCTAATTACTACTTATGATTATATGCGTCGTGATGCTAATCTTTATGATGGTTATCAATTTGAAAATATTATTTTGGATGAAGCGCAATATATTAAAAATCCTAAAACTAAGAATGCGATAACAGTAAAATCGTTAAAAGCTAAACATCGTTTTGCTTTAACCGGAACTCCTATAGAAAATTCTTTGGCGGAGTTATGGTCAATTTTTGATTTTTTAATGCCAGAGTATTTGTATAGCTACCATTATTTCAAAACTAATTATGAAACACCGATTGTTAAAAATCATGATGAAAACAAACAGCAGGAACTAAAAAAATTAATTACACCATTTATCTTAAGACGTAATAAAAAAGATGTATTGACTGAATTACCAGAGAAGATTGAAAAAACATTATCAATTGAATTTAATGAAGAAGAAAATAAGTTGTATTTAGCTAATTTAATTCAGGTCAATAAAGAACTGCAAGAACAGCTTAATTATGATAATGTAGATCGTATTGCTATTTTAGCAATGTTGACAAGATTAAGACAAATTTGTTGTGAACCACGGATAATATATGATAATATTTCGAATATTTCATCAAAATTATCGGGATGTCTTGATTTAATCCGAAATTTCCTGGGAAATAATCAAAAAGTGCTATTATTTTCTTCTTTTACTTCCGTGCTTGATTTAATTGCTAAAGAATTGGAGAAAGAAAGTATTACTTATTATCAATTAACAGGTGATACAAAAAAAGAAGAACGTCATCGATTAGTTAATCAATTTCAAAATGATGATACAACAGTATTTTTGATTTCATTAAAAGCTGGGGGAACAGGATTGAATTTGACTGCTGCTGAAGCAGTTATTCATTTTGATCCTTGGTGGAATATGTCAGCACAAAATCAGGCGACTGATCGTGCTTATCGAATCGGGCAAGAAAATGTTGTAACGGTTTATAAATTGGTAATGAAGGATAGTGTTGAAGAAAAGATCTTAGAACTGCAAAATAAAAAGAAAAACTTAGCTGATAGTTTTGTGGAAAATAATGAAGGTAGTATAACAACAATGTCTACTAATGACATTATTGAGTTATTTAAAGTATAAATGAAATACTCTAGTAAAAACTTACTAGAGTATTTTTATCGTTGTGCTTTATTAGATAATTATGAACTAACAATTTATAATCATAAGGATAAAAGCAGTAATATAAACTATTTGATTACATAAGGAAACATGCTTGATTTATATAATATTTCATTTATTTACAAAGTTTAGTACTTCAAGTATACTTGAAATTAATAAAGCTAATCAATATAGTCAAAAAAGTTATTTGATTGTTTTAAAATGATGGTATTGTAACTATGCGATAAGATTATAGGTTGGAGTATATAATGGAATATTTTGAATATAGCGATATTGAAATTGAATATTTGAAAAGTAGGGATCCTGTTTTAAAACAAGTAATCGAGCAGATTGGTATAATTAAACGTGCGGTAATACCTGATTTATTTGCAGCTTTAGTTAATTCGATTGTTGGTCAACAAATTTCTACTAAAGCCCATCAAACAATTTGGCAGAGAATCAACAATTCTTTTAGTCCGATTACCCCAGCAAATTTTAAATCACTTTCAGCTGAGGAATTACAAAAATGTGGCATTACGATGAAAAAAGCACATTATATCAAAGAAATAACGAGACGGATCATTAGTGATCAATTGGATTTGGAGCGATTAGCTGATCTATCAAATGAAGAGGTTATAGAACAGCTTTGTGAGTTACCTGGAATCGGGAGATGGACAGCAGAGATGATTTTAACATTTTCATTACAACGTAAAGATATAATTAGTTATAGCGATTTAGCAATTTTACGGGGAATGCGCATGGTCTATCATCATCGGCGAATTACACCTCAACTATTCACTAAATATAAACGTCGCTATGGACCATATGCAACAATTGCCAGTTTGTATTTATGGGCAGTTGCTGCGGGAGCAATTCCAGAATTGAAAGATTATGCACCGAAATCAAAAAATAATGTTAGAATATAAGTTATATTGAGAGAGTTGATATTTATCTTGTCATGGAGGATAATATAATGAAATTTGAAGAACGGGTCTTACAACAAGAGTTTACACTAAACGATACAGATGATCTAATTGTTGATTATATTCGTAAAAATAAAGCAAATTTGGAACATTTATCAATTCAAAAGGTAGCCAAAGATCTTTATCTTGTTCCCAACTCAATCATGCGTCTTTGTAAAAAGTTAGGGTATAAAGGCTTTGCAGAGATGAAATTTTTAGTTAATAACGAAGTATCAGAAAATTTAGATATTCAAAAATTATTATCAAAGAATTTGTATAAATCAATGGAACTAATTAATTATAAAACGTTAGAAGAAGTTGCCGCTAAGATCAAGAATGCCCGAACATGTCACTTTATTGGTGTCGGTGAGTCATTATATTTTTGTGAAATGATGGTCGATAATTTGCGATGTTATGATTATCGAGCTGAATATTATCAAACTTATCGTGAAATTGAATATCGAATCAAGCATTGTGAAGAAAAAGATATTTTGTTTGTAATTAGTGCAAGTGGTGAGAATGGTCGTTTGAATAATTGGGTAGAAGAAGCAAAACAGAATGGAATTTTTGTTATTTCGGTTACCCATTTTAATGAAAATCGATTGGCTGGTTTAGCACATATTCCATTATATTATTGGGGTGATGAACAAAAATTGAATGGCTATAATGTTGCGGATCGAACAGGGATGATGATGCTGCTTCGAGAGTTGACAGAGGTATTTTGGAGGATGTACTGTGTATAAATACACGGTACATCCATTTTTTATTTAAAAATAAGTGTATGATTTTCCAAATTGAAAAGGGTTACAAAATAATATGCTATGATATTTTTGTAATCAGGGAAAGACATGTCAGTGATTAATAAAATTAAAAGAAGAGGGCAGAAGAAATGGAATTATCTAAATTAACAAGTGAGCAGCTTATTACTTTAAATAGTGATTTGTCATCAAAAGATGAAATAATTAAATTCTTAGTTTCTAAATTATATCAGGCAGGAAAAATTAGTAATGAGGAAGATTTTTATCAAGCAGTATTAGAACGTGAAAGCTTAACACCAACAGGGATTGATAATGGTCTGGCCATTCCTCATGGAAAAGATGGAGTAGTTAGAGAAGCAGCTTTTGCGGTTGTAACTTTAAAGAAACCTGTGAAGGATTGGGAAAGTGTTGTTGAAGGTAACAAAGTACAATATGTTTTTTTACTTGCAATTCCCCAAAATGATAGGAATTCGGTTCAAATGCAATTATTGGCAGAAATGATGACGAAGATGGCTAATCATACATATACAGAAAAATTATATGCTTCTAAAACAGTAAAAGAATTTTATCAAAATCTGGATAATGGGGTTAATAGTGATGAAATAAAATCCTTTGATCGCTCAATCGTTGCGGTTACTGCGTGTGCCGCTGGTATTGCCCATACTTACATGGCAGCAGAAGCATTAACAAAAGCTGGGCAAGAGTTGGGAGTAAATGTATATGTAGAAAAGCAGGGGGCTAATGGAATTGAAGATCGTCATACTAATGAGATGTTAAAAAATGCAAGTGCAGCTATTTTTGCTGTCGATGTAGCGGTTAAAGAGGAGGAACGTTTTAGTCATTTACCAACGATTAAAACAAAAGTATCTGCACCATTAAAGGATGCTAAAAAGATTATCGAAACAGCGTTAGTTAAAGCAGAACAAACTGCTCGTGGTGAGTATGTAGAACATTCACGACATCAAGAAGCCGGATTTTTAGAAACAGTTAAGGAAGCGGTTATGACAGGAATTAGTCATGTTATTCCATTGATCGTGGCTGGCGGAATGATTGCAGCAATTTGTGTAATCTTTGCAAGAACCTTTGGTTTTACAGATTTGATGAATACCGAAGGAAGTTGGCTTTATTTGATCAAATCAATGGGAAGTGGATTGTTAGGAACCTTGATGGTACCGGTATTATCAGCTTATATGGCTTATTCAATCGGGGATAAACCAGCTTTAGCTTCAGGGTTTGCGGCTGGATTTTGTGCTAATACCGTTGGCGGTGGATTCTTACTCGGGATGCTTGGTGGGATCATTGCTGGGTATTCAATACGCTATTTAAAGAAATGGATTCCAGCTAAAGGAACATTTGCCGGTTTTGTGAGTTTTGTAATTTATCCTGTATTGTCTTGTTTGATTGTTGGAGTCTTATTGTTAGTCGTATTAGGTAAACCAGTTGCAATGATCAATACAGCATTAGTTGACTTTTTAGGATCAATGGCAGGAACAAATGCTGCTTTACTAGGGGCTGTTTTAGGAATCATGGTTTCTTTTGATTTAGGTGGACCAGTAAATAAAGCTGCATATGCTTTCTGTGTTGCTGCAATGGCGGAAGGAGTTTTAATGCCATATTGTGCTTTTGCTTCAATTAAAATGGTTAGTGCATTTGGGGTGACATTTGCGACAAAGTTTAGAAAAGATTTATTTACACCAGAAGAACGTGAAGTAGGAAATTCAACCTGGCTATTAGGTTTAGCAGGAATCACAGAAGGGGCAATTCCGTTTATGATGGCAGATCCAATTCGTGTAATTATATCCCTATGTACTGGTTCTGCAGTTTGTGGAGCGATTGTAGCGATGTTTAATATTGGTCTTGATGTACCTGGGGCAGGAATATTCTCTATTTTCGTATTAACTGCTGATAATATTCCATTAGCGATGATCGTCTGGTTTGGAGCGGCAGTAATTGGAGCGATTATTTCAGCGGTGCTACTTGTAATTACTCGAAAACAGAAATTAGCTAAGGCAAAATAGGAGGAATAGCATGGCAAATCAAGTACACATTGTCCCCCATATGCATTGGGATCGTGAGTGGTATTTTTCAGCCGAAGAATCAAAGTTATTATTACTAAACAATATGGAAGAAATATTAGAAATGTTAGAAAATAATGAGGATTATCCTTATTATGTTCTCGATGGACAAACAGCTGTACTTGAGGATTATCTAGCATTAAAACCAAAAAATTTATCACGACTAGTTAATTTAGTGAAAAAAGGTAAATTAATTATTGGGCCTTGGTACACTCAAACTGATGAGATGGTTGTAGGTGGAGAGTCGATTGTTCGTAATTTATTATACGGTCATAAAGATAGTCAGACTTTTGGAGAACCTATGAATATTGGTTATTTACCAGATTCATTTGGTCAGTCAGGCCAAATGCCAATGATTTTAAACGGTTTTGGAATTACAAGAAGCATATTCTGGCGGGGAACGAGTGAGCGAATGGGTTCAAATAAGACAGAGTTTTATTGGACTAGTGACGATGGTTCAAAAGTCTTAACTCAACTATTACCACTTGGTTATGCAATTGGAAAATATTTACCCACAGATCTTGATGAATTAAAAAAACGTTGTGATAAATATATGCCAGTGTTACAAAAAGGAGCAACTAGTGAACATATATTAATTCCTAATGGTCACGACCAAATGCCATTACAAAAAAATATATTTGATGTCATTGAGCAGTTAAAAAGACTTTATCCAGATAAAAACTTCTTTTTAAGTAACTATGATCAGATATTTAAAGAATTAGAGAAAAAAGATAACTATGATATCCTTCATGGTGAACTGCTGGATGGTAAATATATGCGTGTACATCGTTCGATTTTTTCATCACGGGCAGATATCAAAACAATGAATACCGTAATTGAAAATAAAATTACCAATCTGCTAGAGCCATTGGCTTCCATTGCTTTTAAATTAGGGTTTGAGTATTTTGATGGGATGATGGAATCGATATGGAAAGAGATAATGAAAAATCATGCCCATGATTCAATTGGATGTTGTTGTAGTGATAAAGTACATCAAGAAATAAGCAGCCGTTTTACGATTGCTAATGAGAAAGTAGAGCGAATGATTGACTTTTATAAACGAAAGATTACTGATGCAATGCCTAAAGATATTGCGCTTGATAAACTAACGGTCTTTAATTTACTCCCTTATCCAAGAAATCGAGTGGTTCGCAGTGAAGTTATCACGAGAATGAAAAGTTTTAAAATTGTTACTAGTGAGGGTCATGAAATAGATTATCAAGTTATTAATAAAGAAATCATTGATGCTGGGTTAATTGATCGTCAGATTGTTCATTATGGGAATTATGATCCATTTATAAAATATACAATTGAATTTAAAGATAATTTTCCTGCGATGGGGTATCAGGCTTATTTAATTCAAGAAGCAGTAGAGCCAAAAGAAATTTTATTAGATAAAGTGGACTTTCTGGAAAATGAATACTATCAGATTAAAATTAATAGTAATGGAACTTTAAAAATATATGATTTAGTTAATGATCATACTTATGATTCCGTTTTATTGATTGAAGATGGTAGTGATGAGGGTGATGGTTATGATTATTCACCATTATTGGAAGATTATATCATAACTTCTAAAGATGCTAAGGCAGATTATCAAATCAATAGATCCAGGTATTCTACTACAGCTCATATAATTGTCGAAATGAAAGTACCAAAAGATTTAACAAGTCGTAAACAAAAGAAATGTGATACAAGTTTAAAAATTGAATTTCAAATAGAATTAAAACAAGGGGAACGAAATCTTGACATTACAACTAATATTGATAATACAGCTAAAGATCATCGACTTAGAGTACTTCTTCCAACTGATATTTGGGCTCAGGCCTCAGTTAGTGATAATCAGTTTGGGATAATTGAACGCCCAGTAAAAGATATGGCGATAGAATCATGGCAAGAAGATAATTGGAGCGAGCGGCCAGATAGTATTTATCCAATGCTTAGTTACGTTGCAATCAAGGGTTGTCCATTAGCTTTACTCACTAATTCAGTTAGAGAATATGAAGTAATTGGGGATAATTATAATACCCTGGCAATTACGTTATTTCGATCAGTTGGCTATTTAGGTAAAGAAGAATTAGTTCGGCGTCCGGGACGACCATCAGGAATTAAGATGCCTACACCAGATTCACAATTATTAAAACCATTAGAGTTTAGATTTGCGCTTGTTATTGAAAATGATCACGCTAAATTATCACGTTTAGCTAAAGATTATTTAACGCCATTAATTAGTTATAATAAAATGCCGTACAATGCGATGAAGTTAAATGAGGTTGATTTTAACACTCCATATACTTTCTCTCTGCTTCATGAAAATAATGAACTTACTACACTAAGTGTTTTAAAAAAGGCAGAATCTTCAAATAAATTAATTTATCGAACTTTTAATACTAATAATAAAGAGGTTTTAATTTCTTTAAATCATGATCTTAAAGATTTTGTTGATTTAAAAGAAGAGATAGTTAAGACTAATAATAAACTAAAAAAGAATCAAGTAAAGTCATTTATTTTAGATGATTAAATAAAACCGTAGTCCAAATGACTACGGTTTTGACAGTTACCTAAAGGTGCCTACTATTAAAAGACTAGATAATCAATATAATGATATATAAGGAGGAATAAGCAATGTTAGGTGAAGAAAAGTTAATTAATTTTACGAAAACAAACTATCAAAAGAAAATTACTAAAGTTAATGAACGGGTATATCATTTTTTGGGCTATGGACATAGTAATGCAATTGCGATTATTGGGGAAACTTCAATTATATTAATTGATACTCTTGATTCTGATTATCGTGCAAAAGTGATGAAAGATGAACTAGCGAAAATTAGTGATAAACCGGTTAAAACAATTATTTATACTCATGGACATCCTGATCATTTAGGAGGAGCAGGTGCTTTTCGGGATACAGTTGTAGAAGTAATAGCATTTAAACCTCGAAAACCAATTTTAAAATACTACGATAGAATTAGTAAACTACTAAATCAACGAGGGATTTATCAGCATGGTTATGGATTAACAGATCAGGAAGCGATTAGTCAAGGAATTGGAATCCGTGAAGGAAAAGAAATTAAAGAAGGAAAATATGATTTTATAAAACCGACGACATATTATGAGCAAAAAGTGGTTGAACGAGTAATTGACGGAATTAAATTAAAGATGGTTAGTGCTGTAGGTGAAGCAGATGATGAAATCTATGTTTGGTTAGAAGATGATCAGATAATGTGTTGTGGAGATAATTATTATGGATGCTGGCCTAATCTTTATGCAATAAGAGGAACCATGTATCGCGATGTTGCAACATGGATTGATACTTTAAATGAGATTTTAAATTATCCAGCTGTTGCATTATTACCAGGACATACACGAGTTTTATGGCAAAATGAGATTAAAGCAATAGTGGGAACTTTTAGGGATGCCATCGAGGATATTTTATTTAAAACATTAGATTGTATGAATCAGGGAATGTCTTTGGAAGAAACTGTTAAAAATGTTAAATTAGCACCAATATATCAGGATAAAGAATATTTAGGTGAGTATTATGGTACTGTAGAATGGTCAGTGAAAAGTATTTATAATGGTTATGTAGGATGGTTTGATGGGGATCCTGTGAAGTTATTGCCACATCCAACTGAGGCTTATAATCAGGCGGTACTTGCTTTAATTGGTGATAATGATAAACTAATATTAGCTATTAAAAATTATATGGCACAAGAAGATTATCAAATGGCATTGCAATTAATTGAGTTATTGATGGTGCAAGATAATTCATTACAAATTATAGAACTGAAAAAACAAGCCTTATTGATGCGGGCTAAACAAGTGACATCTGCTAATGCTCGTCATTATTTAATTGCATGTGCTAAATCATTATAAAGTAAGGAGAGAATATGACAAAAAAGATTTTGGTAACTGGAGGAACAGTTTTTGTAAGTAAATTTGTTGCAACTTATTTTAAAAATCATGATTATGATGTTTATGTTTTGAATCGTGGAAATCGAAAACAGATTGAAGGAGTAAAATTAATTAAAGGTGATCGACATCATTTAGGAAATTTGTTAAAGGGATATGATTTTGATGTGGTTTTTGATGTTGCTGCTTATACTAAACAAGATGTCAAAGATTTGTTAGAAGGTCTAAATGGGGTCAAAGATTATATTTTGATTAGTTCCAGTGCTGTTTATCCGGAAAGTTTATCACAACCGTTCAAAGAGGAGCAGAAGGTTGGAAGAAATTCTATCTGGGGAGATTATGGAAGTAATAAAATTGAAGCTGAAAACTATTTACTAAGTCATATTCCTCAAGCATATATTTTAAGGCCACCATATTTATATGGACCAATGCAAAATGTTTATCGCGAACCTTTTGTGTTTGAATGTGCATTAAAGAAACGTTCTTTCTATCTACCTAATGATGGTAAAATGTTATTACAGTTTTTTCATGTTGAAGATCTATGCAAGTTAATGGAAACCATTATTAAAAAGCACCCTCATGATCATATCATGAATGTTGGAAATAGCGAAATTGTTGATATAAATAAATTTGTTGAGTTATGTTATCAAGTTGTAGGAGTACCGCTAAATAAAGTATATGTAACTAAGCATGATAATCAACGTGATTATTTTAGTTTTCATAACTATAATTATGTTCTTGATGTAACTAAGCAAAATCAGCTGTTGCCAAGTCAAAAAAGTCTTTTCGAAGGATTAGAGGAATCATATCAGTGGTACCTTGATCATCCAGATGAAGTTGTTAAGAAAAATTATATAGAGTTTATTGATCAAGAGCTTATTTAAAATAATCTTAAATTTTATATCTAGGAGAATAATGTAGTATGTGGATTATCTTTGGAAGCTTGAGTATTATCTGTACTTTGATGAGCTGTCTGTCTATATTTAAAAGTCAAGAGAAGCTGAGGGCTTATTGGTTTTCGATTTTAGGACTTGTTTTTACCGTGCTTACTCTTTTAGCAGGGTATCAATTAGTAAGTAATTGGGTAAAGCATGAAGATTGGTCAGCATTATTGGATGTAGTACCGTCAATGTTTACAATTCTTACAATATATGTAATTACGATGTTGACTGCAAATATTATTGCACTTATATTAATAAGAGGTAAATCAAAAAATACAAATGATAACTTAATGAAAAAAAGATAGTTATTAATTAAATAACTATCTTTTTTACGTGATTATAGTAAAATAAAGTAAATAATAACTATTTATATATTGAAAGAAATAATGATAAATCATTTTAACAAATGTTGGAATTGAAAAGATTATGAAAAAATATATTAAACGTGTAGTTGCTATGGGTGTTTAAAAAATTTATAATGCAGTATATTTATTTAAAGGATTTCTTTGAGTAATAAAGGAGGAGCTAATGGAAATAAAAAGAGTATTTGAACGAGACGAACAGTTAATTAGTTCACTTGTTACGGTTTGGGAAAGTTCGATTAGAGCAACTCATGATTTTTTTAGTGAAACTAATATTCGAGAAATAAAAAAGTATGTTTTTCAAGCAATTGAAGAAATTCCAATTTTAGTAGTTGCTGTTGATAATAAAGAAACATTGGCTTTTATGGGGATTGCTGAGGATAAATTAGAGATGTTATTTATTACAGCACAACGTCGAGGACAAGGTATTGGTAGGAATTTATTAGAGATAGGAATAAATGATTATGAGATCACTGAAGTCTGTGTAAATGAGCAAAATCCTCAAGCTCTAGCTTTTTATGAATATATGGGGTTTACTATTTATCGGCGAAGTGAATTAGATGAACAAGGGAATCCATTTCCAATTTTGTTCTTACATCGTCAATAAGAATTATAAATAGATATTTAGAAAGGACAAATTATGAAGTTGTTGTCATTAACTGAAAAGATAAAGCTAACTAAACAGCAAGAACTTGAATTTATTGATGTTCTCGAAGATGATATTAAGAAGTATTTTAGGATCCCGATATTTTTTATTATGTTATTTCAAATCTATAATATGGTCTATGTAAGTGTATATACGGATTTTACCTATTATACCAAGTCAAGTAAGATTTATATGCTTTTATACACACTCATGTTTATCATCTGTGTCTTAGGGTTGATTTTATTGCATAAAAAGAATGTTAAAAAGGGTTTATTGTTGAAAGTTCAAAATTACTATATTGTTTTTTTAATCATGTGGTCGCTAGCAGTAACGATATATGATAATCGTGTTTCTAATAACATTAGTGTGCATATTATTACAATGTTGAGTATTGCTATTCTTGTTTATTTACCGCCAAAATTATTTGTTCCTCTGTATTTGTTCTCTGATATTATTTTGATTACTGGAATTGAATTAGTGAAACATGGTGAACCATTGGGGAGTCATTATAGTATTTATGTTAATAGTACCTGGTTAACGATTATGGCTCTATTTGTTGGATATTATCATTATCAATCAATGCGACAAACTTTTTTAAATCAGAGTATTATTCTAGAAAAAAATAGGATGATTGAAGAAAAAAGTGCGGAATTAGATTTTATTGCCCATCATGATTCTTTAACGGGGCTTCAAAATCGACGTTATTTAGCTAATTGTTTAAATAATATTTATTTAGAGAGTCGCGATAGTCAGCTTAAAACAGGTGTTTTTATAATTGATATCGATGATTTTAAATCTTATAATGATACTTTTGGGCACATTAAAGGTGATGAATGTCTAAAGAGAGTTTCTAATGCTTTAAATTTATGTTTGAGTGAAGGGTTTTTGATTCGTTATGGTGGAGAAGAATTTGTTTATTTATTAAAAAATACAGATTTAGAAGAAATGCAAAGAATTGGTACAGAACTTTGTCATACTGTTGAACGTCTGCATTTATTAATGCCAAATACTTCAAGTCGTGAATATTTAACTGTAAGTATTGGTGGGGCAATAGGTGTTTTAAATGGAGAAGAAAGTTGGCAAGCAGTTTTAGAGCAGGCGGATCAAGCCTTATATAAAGCTAAAAATACTAATAAAAATAAATGTATATGTGCAGTCGAGTAATATATTTTATAGTTGGGTTATAGATTTGTTTATTAAAAATAGTTTTATGATTGGATAGGAGGTTTGAAAGAGACCTCTTTTTTTATTTAGTGATATTTTAAATTAATAACATTAAGTTTTTATTGACTTATAGTTAACTCTAAGATTTATACTATGTTTAAAGATAAATAAG
>OLQF01000513.1_pt1 | contig 28178 bp, 19 predicted proteins | sample 1643171 | NCBI WGS metagenome assembly OLQF01 (sample SAMEA3136702, study PRJEB25190) | human gut metagenome | reverse complement strand
TTCTTAAACCTTTCAATGACCTTCTTAAAGATTGTTCTGCCTTATGGCATTGTTTGTTTTTATTTTCCCTGCATCATATTAAATACTTTTTCAGATGAATTTTCACATTCATATGGAATGTATGTTTCATGGAATGCATCGACTCTCTGTTTTGAATTTTCAATCGTTTCATCCAGATGCTCAATCGCATCTAACACCTCATCAGACGTATATAGTAATGGTCCTGGTGCTTCTTTTTCGATATCAATATTAAATCCACGAAGCTTATCTCTATATTCATCCAGATCATATGTAAAGAATAACATTGGTCTGTCGAGAACTGCATAATCAAACATTACAGAAGAATAATCTGTGATCAGGATGTCTGTAATGATATATAAATCTTCAATAGATTCATAATCCGTAAGATCATACACAAATCCATCTGCTGGAACTCCTTTCCAACCTTTTGCTGAAAAGTGATGCAATCTTAAGATCAATACATATTCATCTGAAAATTTTTCCTTCATCTTCTCAAGATCTAGCATTAATTCAAACTTATCACGCACTCTCCATGTTGGTGCATACATGATGACTTTCTTATCTTTTGGAAGTCCTAATTTTTCTTTTAATCTACCCATTTCTTCTTCGTTATTAGAAGAATACAAAATATCTGTTCTTGGATATCCAGTATCCATGATCGTGTTTTCAAATTTAAATGCAGATGGTGCAAGATCCGCAACAAACTTACTTTGCACGATCAGATAATCCCAACGTTTGCACTTTCTAATATACTTCTTTTCTGATTTCTTTGTAGGGAAATCGCCTGGTACATCCAATCCAATTGTCTTTAATGGTGTTCCATGCATCGTCTGTACTTCAATCTGCCCTTTTCTCTTCTCATAAGAATCAGCAAAATTTACATTATTCACAAAGTATTTTGCTCTTGCCATATAATATAAATACTTCCAAGATAGTCTTCTGACTCTAACACCATCTCCCGTGATCGGAATGCATTCATCTTTTAATGACCAGATACACGTATAATCTGGATGATTCTTATCAATATATTCATATAAATATCTAGGGTTACAGCTAAATTTACTTCCCCACATAGATTCAAATACGATCCATTTTTTCTTTAATGGAAGAAGTCTTAATAACGGATATAAGAATCTGTTGACAAAAGCTCTTTTCTTCGCACTTCTTGTCAGGAATTCCTTGACTCTCAGCGTAGTAAAATACAGAAAATCATCTTCTGGATCAATAATAAATCGGTATCTTCTTTCTTTCGTGTAGTATTTTTTATCAAAAACTTTATGTTCCCCACCAAGTGCACATACCTTCTGCTGTTCATTATTTTCATATAAAATAAACACCTGACGACGTCTTGCATAAAGATTCTTGATGATTTTTTCATCCTTTAAACTTAAAGAAATGACAACTTTCTCCTCTTCTCCATGTTGATTCACGGATCCTGTTCCAAGAATAATCTTTTCTTCTTCTAATGGATCTTCGACATACAATGTTGCTCTCTGCCAGTTACCGATATTTTTGTTTATGATCTCAAATGAAAACTGTTCCTCATTCTGTTTTACATCTCGTATCACAGGTACTGCCTTTCGATTTAACAAGTAACATCTATGATCTCCTGATGTTTCTTCTACTAACTGATTCTTCTGGTTTTCTACAAAGATTCTCTTTTTCTTTTCTTTGTATACAGGAATAAATAAATTACCTTTTTTAACTGCAATATATCGTTTATTTTCTGGAATATCTGAAATATCCACAGAAACATCTTCCTGTGTTATAGCTGCTTTTAAGATTTCCGCATTATGTGCATCTTTCGCTTCATATAATGCATCAACTTTCTCAGAAAGTTTTAATCTTAACTGATCACCGTCCAATTTCATATCATTTAATTCGATGTTCTTTTGTGAAATTTTTACTTTAAAATCATATCTGTAAGACTTGCTAAGTTCGATCAGCATATGATCTTTAAAATATGTTTTCTTGTCCAATTTATTACCAAGAGATTTTAAGATTCCTCTTAAAATAGTCTCTTTCTTCCATCTGTCTCTCTCATAAGTTAATAATATATGGTATTCTCCATCAAGCTTTAATTCTCTGATCTTGGCTGCATCCAGTATGATCCGGTATCCACAACCTTTATAATTTGCTAAATGGATCTGTTTTGTCTCGTTATCAATTTTTAATCCAAATTTCTTCTGTGCATATTGTGACTTAATACTTTGTATTTCCAGTGGAATCTTCTCTCCTGTACTTAAGCATACCAAATGTGCTGATAATTTTTGTACATTTACATTTGGCACAGATAATCCTCGTAAGAATACATATCCTTCGATCACACATTGCTCTTTCTGCCATGCCACATCATAAATCAATTGAGTAAGTCTCCACTGATCTAATGCCTCTGTCATATCTGCCTTATCACCAGTTACGATCGCTTTCGGGAATTTTCCAATATATTTGTTGCCCTTTTTCACGATCTTTAAATTCTTATAATTATCAACTTCATATTGACGCAGTTTTACTAATCGTTTTTCATCCAGATTCATCAAAGCCACATATTTTTCACGATATAAAACTGGTAACTTATCGATCGTTTCTAAAGGAATTGTTTCTTCTATATAATCTTTAATGATCTTCATCATCTCGAGTGTTCTGTTATCTGAAAGATAAATACAGTTGTTCACATAGATCATCAGATCAATATATAACCATTTATAATATTTTGCATCCCATAATTCTTGTTCTTTGACATTCTCCTCAAAGAACTTATCTACCATACGTAAAACGGTAATACGATCTCTCATATTCGTAAAGTCATCTGCTCTCTGCGTAATAGACTTATTAGCTCCATCACGAATTCTCCAACGATAACAGACATCCTGCACCATTGTCACATTATTAGCAAGATAATGCATAGGAATCGTTACTGGAATATCTTCATAGAGAATTCTCTCTGGAAATTCAAAATGATTACGATCCCAAAACTCTTTCAAAATTAATTTATTCCATGAGGTTGTATCATAAATCAGATCCGTATTGTCTGTAATATGTGTTTTATCGATATATTTTCTAAATGCAATTTCATGCAGATTCGATATATGGTCTTTCTTTGAGTCAAATCTCGCAACACTTCCAACTACCATCTCGCTATGATTTTTCTCTGCTGCAAGATACATTTTCTCGTATGCATCATCTGGAACAATATCATCTGAATCAAGAAAAATAATGTATTTTCCTTTTGCATACTTCACTCCTGTATTTCTCGCATTTCCAAGTCCACCATTTACCTGTCTTACATACTCAAAATGATCATATCGACTAGCAAATTTCTTGGCAATGTCTGTACTTCCATCCAAAGAACCATCATCAACCATGATGACCTGCAGATCCTCTAATGTCTGATCTACAACTGATTGCAGACATTCTTCCAAATATTCTTCTACGTTATAAATTGGTATGATAACACTTACTTTTATCTCTCTCATCACTTACTCCTATCTCTCTGGGAATTTCAATTCAATATCTCCTGGGATATTATAATACATCTTATAACGCCATACCCATGCTGGATTATATACATCTAAACCATAACAGTATGTATCTCCAAGCGGTATTTCCTTTAATTCAATCTTCTTCTCTCCTTGTTTTATCTGTGTTTGTATATATTGAAGTCTGTCATTCACTTGTCCATGAACAAAATAATATACACCAATATTTCCGATCATCACAAAGAAAATACACATCATGATCCCTGTGTTTAAATATCCTTTGCTTATCTTTAAAAATCCACTTCGTATACTATACGATAACAATACTCCAAGATATAAAACGAAAAAGATATATGTTACATAAAAACAACGAATTGCAATCGGACTTGCAACGATCAATGGTCCCATTAAAATCAGTTGTGACCATAAAATGATCTGAACGATCACCTTATCCTTAAAATCTGTAATAAACCATGCACTAAAAGCCACCAATGCTAAACAATACGTCGTTGCTATTACAGCCTGCGCTGCATTGCCCCATGCCAAATAATCTTTCCATATACCAAGATTCATAAAATTAAATATATAAAATGCTAAAAAAACACTGAACAGAAGCAAGAACAATCCTTGTCCTTTCTTCTTTCTCTTTTGAAGCAATATCAAAATCATTCCACATGTCACTATATTTAATAAATGATTGGGCATGATCCAATAGTTAATGATCGTGTCTGCGTATACCTTTAATGCAGAGGCAAACCATTCAAAGCTTAATTCAAACGCTGCGATCTCTTTTCCTGTTCCTTGTGATGTATGTGCCGCAGCCATACGATATGCGCTATTCGAGAACATCCAAAATGCACCAATACCAACCATGATCAAATGAAGTAACATTCCTTTATGCAGCTTCTTATATTGTACACCATAAATAATTAAAAAAGCGATACTTAGTACAATTAGATATACCGTTGAATTTTCAAGAACCAAGCTTCCAAGAAATGCATTGATCATTGAAATCCCTGTTTTCAACTTCGACACTTTCTTTTCTTTGAAAATAGATATATGATATAGCAAAAATCCAAGAATCATCGTTGCACTAACACAGAAATTTGAAAATCCTGATACCCATCCATACGTCTGACTCATTAAGCTTGTTGGAATATTGACTACAAAAAAAACACAAATTAAAAATGATAATATCTTATATTCTGTCAATTGATATATCAAGTATAACATTGCAGTCATTATCCCAGAAATAGCCATACTTCTCAATACGATCGGCAATCTTGTTAAAACAATGACCAAAATATCTCCAAAGTAACGTCCATTATATCCTTCAAACCACGTTTTTAATCTCATGATCCCTACTTCACTTCCCCATCGCCAATCATCCAGTGCTTCCGGCACCCATAACTGCCAAATGGAAAATAATACAAAAAATATGATCAATATCCAAAATATTGATGATTTCTTTTCTTTTTTCAATGTACTGTTACTCCTTCTTTTGTTACTAATCTTTTGACCCAATCTATAAACTTCTCATATCGAATTAACTTCTTAAACCATTCTAATACAATCGATGTCACCAATGAAATTGCCATAAGTACTATATAATCTAACCATGCATAATAAAATGAATATGTAAATTTATGAAAAAATACATCTCTGTAAAATGAATGAATCAAGAAAATATTCATAGAATGTTTTCCAAGGAAGCCTAATCCTTTTACGATCCATTTTCCATTTAATATATAAATATATGAAAGCACGATCATATACATTGCTGCAAAACCATCCCAAAAATCTAGATATTTCCATCCAATCCATGCATTTTGTCGGCATTTTATGATAACTGCCAAACCTATCAATGATACTATCAGAGACAACAGTTTTCCTGCCACATTCTGTTCCATAAATTTTTCTTTTATTCTCGCAAGCAAGTCATGTTGTGCAAAATACATTCCCAGTGTGTATGCTAATAGATATCGGAACAAATCTGTTGATTGTCCAAATCCACAAGCTCTTGGAACGATAATAGATGCAACAACCACGACCCATTGATATTTTTCCATAATTGAATGTACAAATGGAAAGATCATGATCAAAACGATCGCAAGACTCATATACCACCATGTCAGACAAAATAACGGTGTTCCCAGTAATTTGGCTAATCCTAATGCATCAATAATCATATAGACCACACTACGAAAATCATGTCCATAAACTTCTATAAAGCGTCCAGTTGGAATCGCAAGAATCTCTGTCACAACAAAAATGATCAAAAATCCTGTCATTAATGTGACCATCCGTTTCTTTATATAATTACTCATCGTTGTTTTCTTTTTCTGACTCTCATAAGAAACCCACATTCCGTATCCAGTCATAAAAACAAACATGGCTACGCATATCTTTGAAAAACTAGCAAGATATTGTATCGTATGAGAAGAAAATGGTGCAAACGAAATTGGGTAATACCCCCATCCCTTCGTCGTCGCAAGTTTCTCATACGGAACCGTAGCCCAACGCTGTGCATTCAAAAAGCAATGATGAAACAACAGGATAATGATCGCAATCCCTTTCATCTGCATTGTATGTTCCTTTGTAAACTTCATTCAATCTTACTCCTCTTAATTTTACTGACCTGTATTATATCACAACGTAATACTTTTGTAAAAACTTTTACTTTATATACACCGCAAAAGCTTGTATTTTTTTGCCAACCGGTCTATAATTATCCTGTTTGAGCTAATTTACAAATAAACAAAAAGGGGATGTGATCAATGAAAGTTCAACGCAAATATTTACAACTGGCATGCCTGAATCTGTTTCTTGTCATGTCTGTTATCTTATGTCCTCACCAGACATATGCCAAAGGTAAAAAATTTAAAATCTATTTTACCAATGCAGAAAAATCTATCAAGTTACCTTTAAAATCCAGCCAGACACTATCTGTTCGATACTCTAAGAAGAAAAAAGCTTCCTACAAAATCAAATGGGAATCTTCTAATCCTAGAGTTGTAAAAGTATCAAAAAAAGGTATCCTGACACCAAAGAAAACCGGTAAGTCAGTGATCCGTCATGTGGTCAGAACAAAATCTGGTAAGGTCATTGCAAAAAAATCTATTAAAGTAAAAGTAACACCTGAAATTGCCATCAAAGCAATTTCCTGTGAAGAAGATGCTGCTTCTGAAACACTGATCAAATATCCGAACAAATATCGTTGGAATGTTTCTCTCAAGCCTGCGAATGCATCTCTTGCTTCCGTTACTTTTCGAAGCAGCAATAAATCCATTGCCACGATCAGTAAATCTGGTGTTATCACACCTTTAAAAGAAGGCAACATAACAATGACTGCAAAATATAAAAAAGTTATCTTGAAACGACGTTTTCATGTAACGATTCCATTAAAGAAATTAACAACAAAGCATCAAAAGATCAGTATGCCTTACGGAACTTTCAGGACTTTATCTGTGAATTTCAAACCATGGAATGCATCTGACAAAAAACTTACCTGGAGCACAAACAATGATACCGTTGCCGTTGTCGATGAGAATGGTCAGGTAACTACCCGTGGAGTTGGTGTCGCTGTGATTACCGCAACTTCTATAAAAAATCCAAGCAGAAAGTGCAATATCACGATCACTGTCACTGCTGAAAATGGTTTATTATCTACTGAAGATTTGGATTATTTTGACTTAAAAGATGGGGACCGTCTGATGATCATTGCCCATCCAGATGATGACCTCTTATGGGGTGGTGGAAATATGATTCAGGAAATTAAAGAATTAAAAGAAACTGGAAATAACTATTTTGTTGTTTGCCTAACCAATGGCTCTTATGATAGTCGAGCTAGGGATTTTGACTCTGCGATGAATGATATCGGGGCAAAACATGTGATTCTCCGCTATCCTGACCTCTATCGCAGACATCAGGTTGCATGGGGTCCTTATACTAACTATATCACACAGGATATCCGGCGTATCATGAATTATCGTAACTGGAGCAAGATCGTAACACACAATCCTGATGGCGAATACGGACATCAGCATCATAAAAAAACAGATGAATTAGTCACTGCTGTAAGTCATGAAAATGCTGAGCATTACGATAAATTATATTACTTTGAAAAATTCTACACACAGGATGCTATTCCAGAAGGTCTTGCAAAACTCCCTTCTGATGTTGCTCAGAAGAAGCATGCTCTGATCTTTAAAAACTATTTTGACCGTGGTGCGATTCGAATGTATGAATATTTTAATGATTATGAAAATTGGGTAAAAGCTACGGATTGGCAATAATACAATATGGTATAAAAAATGCAGCTGTATTTCAAATTATACACCTGCATTTTTCTTTCTAAATTTTTATTGATATACACGAAATACCAGATCTGCTTTCCCAATCTTCTTGTTACTCCTATACATACATCCATTTGGGTATGCATCATAATTTCCAGTCCAGTATACCGGAAGTTTGTATTTTTGATCTTTTTTCTGATTTACAATCTCTATTGCATATGTCCCAGAATTCTTAACTTTGTTTAACTTCCACTCATATTGATTTTGCGCATAAGATAATTGATCTTGTCGTGCGCTTTCCATTACTTTTCCTGTTTCATCAAGCAGACGCACAGTAAAATCATTCTCATTATTTAATAAATTGAATGTAATATTCTGAAACCTGATTTTTGTAAGAAAACTTTGTTTTATTGCTTCATTCTTCTTCAATGACAGATTCAACATCTGACTTTGTGCAAACTGACTAGCTGCATAAGATTGATCTAACGCCTCTGGATTTTGTTTTAAATAATTATGCATTGGCTGCAAACATACAATCAATCCGATTCCGACCAAACATAACATAACATTCCCTATTGAAATCTTTTGTTTTTGTTCTTTCTTTTCTTCTTCACAAAGATTTTCAATTCCTGTTACCATCATAAACATCATTACACCCATAAAGCATATGCTATACTTTGGATTTGCTTCCCAGAATACATGGAAGATCATTCCTCCAAGTAATGTAAGCATCACAACATAATTCCATGGGTTTCTTTTTCTGAGCATTCCAATCACTGCCACTAATGCAAAGCACCAGACCGCCATCCGCATCAGATAGCTGTACATTAAGATCCATCCATTGTGCTTTCCATTTAAGAACTCGTTTGCTGTTCCATAATCTGTTGAAACATAAGACATTTTTGTAAAATCATCATCTCCTGTCAGCCAGACTTCTCTTAACTTCACTCCAGATAACTGTAAAGTTCCCTTTATCCCAAGCTCTTTATAATTATGAATTGTTTTTTCAATTGTCTTTTCTTTTTTTTGTTTTTGCGTTGAAAGTTGTGAAGTAAACCACACATCACCACTATCATATCGCCCAACTCCATGAGAAGACATCATTAACCAATGTGTTGCTGGAAATTCTTGTGTGTTTTGTTTTGGTATCATATTCTGAAATTTGTACTGATATCCAAAAACAGAAACTGCAATTCCTGCTGCCATTCCAAGAATCAGACACATATGTCTTACTTTAAACTTATACTGCTTCCAAAAGATAAACAACGTGATCCCCACTGCAATACAGAGAATCAAATTGGTGATCCTGATCTTAATTCCTATATAAATTACAATTCCTAAAAAAGCACTGTACAAAATGCCCTTCCAATTGTCTTTTTCTTTATGTATTAGCACAAACAACAACAGCAATACCATGATCATACCAAATGATATCGTGTGCGTATAATAATAAGCAATCCAGAAATACGTCCACGGATTCAGTAAAAACAACAACATCCATATGTTAGCCAGTTTTATATTTTTAACTATGCGTATTGCAATATATCCACATAAAATTCCAATATCAATTACTAATAAATTCAAAAAATTTCCCGCAAGAACCAGACTTCCGACAGAAATACCGCAAGACACCAACAATTTATAATAGCAATATAAGATTAGTAAATATCCATAATTATTCGGATAATGTGCAAAATACCCACCAAAACGCTGTAACGAAATCATAGGATTTTGAATCATTCGGATTGCTTCATCATGCAAATATAACAAATCATTCACTGGCTGTATCTTAAATACATAGATTGTCATCAGCTGCAATGCAAAAATCATCACAAAGATGATAAAAAATAACGATTTTTTTACAAAAACAGCTTCTAATTTCTTTCTATATCTTACGATAAAACAAGCTATGATAAAAAATAACAACGTCCCCAGCCACCTAACCGGCTGAGAAACGTCATTCATCTTTTCTTGTGTATATTGAAATGGAAAACTTACGATCAAATATGCTACGATCAAAATAAACAATCTGATCGAATATTTATATATAAAATCTTTTATCTTCATCTCCATTCTCCTAGTCATTTAATACCTGTTCAATAATAAATTTAGGTCTGGCCTTTGTCTCCAAATATATTTTCCCAATATATTGTCCAACCATCCCAATCGCGATCAGCTGTAAACCACCTAAAAACCATATCGACATGACAAGACTGGTCCAGCCACTTACCGTGTTGTTTGTAAAATGCCGTACTAGACAATAAATGATTGCCAAAACACTAATTACACAAATTAAAATTCCAACATTAAAAATCATTTTGATTGGTTTTACACTCAACGATGTAATTCCTTCAAATGCAAAAGAAAGCATTTTCTTCAATGGGTATTTGCTTTCTCCTGCAAATCTCTCAGCTCTCTCATACGTAACAATATCACTCTGATAACCAACCATCGGCACCATCCCTCTAAGAAAGATATTAACTTCGTCAAATTCTAATAATCCTTTTAATGCCCGCTTACTCATCAGTCTGTAATCTGCGTGATTGTAAACAAGCTCTCCGCCCATTTTATTGATCAGTTTATAAAATGCTTCTGCCGTAAAACGTTTAAAAAATGTATCTGTATCTCTGGCACTTCGAACACCATATACAATATCGCATCCTTCATAATATTTTTCGATCATCTGATCGACTGCATTGATATCATCCTGAAGATCTGCGTCCATTGATATTACAATATCTGCTTTCTCTGATGCCATTGTCAAACCAGCCAGCAATGCATTTTGATGCCCACGATTTCTGGATAATTTCACTCCTGAAAATATAGAATCCATTTTATGAAATTCATCGATCATATTCCACGTATGATCTTTGGATCCATCATCCACAAAAACAATTCTGCTTTCTTTCGCTATTTTACCATCATGGATCAGCATTTCACATTTTTCCTTTAATCGTTTGGATGTTTCAGCTAATACTTGTTCCTCATTATAGCAAGGCACTACAATATATAATATATTCTTCTCTTTTCTTGATCTTTCCTGCATATTTAATTATCTTTCTCATTATCTATTTTGTTTGTGATCAACTGTAATTTAAATTCGAAATCTTGCCTATTTTTTTGTACAATCGTACTTAAAATCAATCCAGAAAAGAATGCCTGCAACGCTGCAAGTGCTATAAATCCACTTACGATCAAAGTTGGGAAATTCGGTACCAGACCTGTATGAAGATATGTCATAAATACGGGTATAAATAATCCTGCCGCAATAATCATAAGCAAGAATGCCATACTTCCAAAAAACTGAAATGGTCTATAACCTTTAAACAGTTTTATGATCGTAAATAATACCTTCATACCATCTGTATAAGTATTTAATTTAGATTCGCTTCCATCTGGTCTATCTCGATATTCGATGATCACATTATCAACCAGCATATTTTTATCTACTGCATGAATGCTCATTTCAGTTTCGATTTCAAATCCCCTGGATAACACTGGAAATGTTTTAACAAACTGATAGCTAAAAGCTCTATATCCAGTCATAATATCCCGGATATTACTTTTAAAAAGATGATTAATTGCAGCTCTCACCATGCTATTTCCAAGATTATGAAAAGGTCTTTTATTTTCCTCAAAATAGGTAGATGATAATCTGTCCCCTACAACCATATCCACCTTGTATTCTAAAACTTTTTCTGCCATTTCTCGTCCAAATTGGGCAGGATATGTATCATCTCCATCAATCATGATATAACATTGCGCATCAATTTCTCGAAACATCCTTCGGATCACATTTCCTTTTCCCTGTTGATATTCATTTCTTACAATAGCTCCTGCTTCTTTTGCAATCTCTACTGTACGATCTGTGGAATTATTGTTATATACATAGATTGTTGCCTCTGGAAGTTCTTTCTTCCAATCCTCCACTACTTTTTTAATTGTCTTTTCTTCATTGTAACACGGAATCAATACTGCAATTTTTTCCATTACGCATTCTCCTTTGTTAAAATTCATTATATTCTTTATATATTATTTCATTTACAAATGCAACATATAAAATCGTACTCGCTGTAATCGGAAGCATATATCGCATATCGCCATTTACAGGTGATGCCAGACATATAAGGAATGATGTCACTACTGGCAAAAATGCAATCCAATATCTGATCGTCTTTTTAAAAGAACATACCATGCCAAGCAATCCAATCAAAATCCATAAATATATCATCGGTTTTGTAAATAATGTCAATGGAGTTTTCTGATATATTGTATCTAAAACCCCATGATATATATCTCTTATATATTTTGTTTTTTCTAAATAATATATTTTATATTCTTTTTGATATATATTCATACTTTCTGGCTGTACATAATATCCATATGGATATCTTATTTCTGTCATATAACCCCAATATCCATATGTCCCATTTAACGTTGCCTGAATATAAGCCGTCGGATGCTTCTTAAGCATTTCAAACCATATGTTAAAATAATCTTTTAAATATTCGTCTTTCTGTTTGTAAGTATTCTTTACTGGGTCAGAAAGATCTGGATCATAATTCTTTCCGATCGTATCGTAATCTAATACTTTTCGAATCACTTTTTCCTCTTCCGTCGAAACATCATTTCTATAATATTTTACATATCTCGCTGTCTGTTGAAAAGGGATGGAGAGCATCTCCTGCTTTCCGCCAGGCTTCACACCTGCCATGGGAAGAATTGCTTTTTGGTAAACCTCCCAAAACGCCACCATTATTATAAATAAAACTATCAATTGTCTTCGATATTTTTTTACACCTACAATACAAAACGGCATCGTAAAAATTAATATATAAAACCCGTTGTGTCTGACCAAACATAATAATAAAGAGACTATTAAAAACAAAATACTCTTAACTTTTGAATCAAATATCTTCTCTGGTTCTAATACTATATCAAATATAAATAACACAAATAAAACAAATATTGGATAAAATAATGTGTCTTTTACTGCTGTCCTTGCATATGCCGACCAGATAGGAAAAAATCCATAAAATGCTAATCCTGTAAAACGAATCCAATACTTTGTATTCTTCTTATGCATCCAATAAAAACATATTGCGAAAACACCACTTGTAAATAACAATGTAAATAACAGATACACTGCGATTCCTACATTTTGACATCCAATGTTTCTTCCAAATTTGACAAACATCCCTTCAAACAATGTCGTCAATACAGGATGATGATTCGTCAGATTTCCACTGAAAAACTGCTCATACTGTCGTATAATATCATAAGTTAAACAACCCGGAAAATACAAAATATAATTTGGAAGCCATAAAACAATCAGAATGCTCCAAGGAACTGCTATAGGATGATGATCAAATATTTTTTCTCCTATCCCACTGTTTGCTTGAGTCTTTAACCTTATAAAAGACTTCCCCGCTTTTGAATATAATACATTCATGATCATATGTACGATCATTGTAAGAATCATCGTCACGATCAATGCACTGATCATATGTTTTTTATCGCATATGATCAGTGACCAGTTATCTCTCTGATCATAACTTATAGATATAACCATGCATATTGAAAATAAAAATGATATAATCCATGAAATGATTCGATTATTCTGATGCATTGACTGCCTTTCCTCGTTTCTCTTCTTTTTCTTTTCCCTTAAATAATCCCATCAACTGATAAAATGCCAGACCAAATACAAATGCCTTTAAATTGTAAGCGGCTGGAAAATATGCTTCTACCCCGCATGCGATAAATCCAATTTCTAAAAGCACCATAGCCCCAAAATATCCCTTTTTATAAAGTACCCATACAGCTATAAGCATAAAAGCACAAAAAAGTCCAAACACAATTGGCCCATATTCCAACAATGTTCTTACAATTCCTAATTCTGTTACGTATCCATCATTGGCCTGTGTATAAATTCCATATCCACAAACCTTTCCACCAATGTTACTTCCAAACAGAGGAATTCCAGCTCCAAGAAAACAGTTCCGTGCAACTGTCAATCGTCCTGTGATCAATTGATCTAATCTCATAAATGTTGGATCTGTCAATTGAGAATAAAGTCCATAATATATAGATAAGAAAATTCCTACAAGATTTCCGATTTCTAATAAAATCAGTGAAATCTTAAACTCATAAATTTTTCTTGCATATCTTAAAATAAAATAGGCAATGATCGCTGCTGATCCACAATAAAATGCTGTTCTTGATTTTGATAGTTGATAAAACTCATAGTTGAAATAGAACATGATCGCAAATGCCCACCATTTCATTTTCTTATAATAAGCATATAAAAAACTAACAATCAAAACCATGATCATAAGATGAATCGTGTTCGCATGCCATGTGCAAAACTTATATCGTACTTCTATCATTCCTCGCCCATAATCTTTTACTGTTGTTAATTTATCTGGTGCATTCATAAAGAACCATGTAAAACCATAGCTTAACCCAACAAATCCACATGCAAATACTGCTTTCATCACTTTCTTAAGATCTACGTCTTTCATCGCCAGAATGATCAGATAATTTGCGGGGTAATCAATTCCTCCAGAGCTTTTCCAACATAAATACATCAAAACAGCTCCTGCTGCTCCAATAATCACTTCTTTCCATTGATATTTTGTTAATATTATTTTGACCACAAAACAGATTAATCCAATATAAAATAGTCTTTGCACTGGAATTTGTCTTGTCGGATCTTTCTCTACATACCAATAGTAAGCTATATAAAAAAAGTAGTATGTAATATAGAGTATTGTTCCTAATAAAAAGAACATCTCTCCGACCCATTGTCTTTTATTTTCAATCTTCATCTCTATTGCTCCTGTTTATTTTTCAAAAAAGCCATCGTATATTCTACGACAGCTTTTGTCTAATGCTATGATAATGAAATAATTAATCTTCTGTTCTATATCCATCCGGATTCATAGACTGCCATTTCCAGGAATCTGCACACATTTCTTTGATTCCTTTTTCTGCAGCCCATCCTAATTCTTCTTTTGCTTTTGTCGCATCACAATAGCATGTTGCAATATCTCCAGCTCTTCGTGGTTTAATCTCGTATGGAAGTGTCTTTCCACAAGCCTCTTCATATGCATGTAAGACATCTAATACGCTATATCCGATTCCTGTTCCAAGGTTGTAGATACGTACTTCTGGTTTTTCTTCAAATTTCTTTAATGCCTTCACATGTCCTTTGGCAAGGTCTACAACATGGATATAATCACGGACACCTGTTCCGTCTGGTGTATCATAATCATCACCAAAGACTCCTAATTTCTCAAGTTTACCAACTGCTACCTGTGCAATATATGGTACTAAGTTATTTGGAATTCCCTTTGGATCTTCTCCGATCAGCCCGCTTTCATGTGCTCCGATAGGGTTAAAGTAACGAAGTAATACGACATTCCATTCTGGATCTGCGACATGGAAGTCTGTTAAAATCTGCTCTAACATTCCCTTTGTCTGTCCATATGGGTTTGTGATCTGTCCTTTTGGGCATTCCTCTGTAATTGGAATGAAAGCTGGATCTCCATAGACTGTTGCTGAGGAACTAAAGATAATATTCTTCACTCCATGATTTCTCATCACATCACATAAGATCAATGTTCCTGTGATATTGTTATGATAATATTCTAATGGTTTCTGTACAGATTCTCCAACTGCTTTTAATCCTGCAAAGTTGATCACAGAATCAATATCTTCTGCATCAAAAATCTTCTCTAATGCTTCACGGTCTAAAACATCTGCCTCATAAAATTTTACTGTTTTCCCTGTGATCTGCTCTACTCTCTTTAAAGCTTCTTCACTAGAATTATATAAATTGTCTACTACGACAACTTCGTATCCTGCATTTAAAAGTTCCACACATGTATGGCTGCCGATATATCCAGCACCACCTGCTACTAAAATAGCCATGATCTTTCCTCCATTATTGTATATATTATTTATTTACACTATTTTTTATCATACCACATTTCATGATATCATTAAAGTTTTTCTTGTAAAGCAATTATTGGGCACTCGTCTATCTCTGGATCTTTCGTCCCTCAATATAATACCGTTTCTCACAAGCATGTCCCATGGAAAATGTCTTTCTTGGCAGTGTTCCGTCTGTCATCACACTTGGAAACAGCTGATCTTTCTCCATTGCTGGAAGTTCAATTCCTATCGTCTGCTCTTCTTTTGACAGTTCTTTTAAGACATCTTCTCCGTGGATATAATCAATACATCCTGAATTGTCTTTGAGATATTTATCTAAAAATGTCTGTATTTTATCAACTGCTAATTGATGTTTATGTAAATTCAAATGGAGAACTTCTTCCTTCTTTCCATAATAGCAGCGAATTGTTTGTCCTTCTTCGCTGCAACATTCTGTTTTTAATGCATGTATTAATTCTTCTGGATCTGTTCCAGTAATGACTCTGTGAATTGGTTCAAACTGCTGAGAATCATCATGTAGATTCTCGAGTTCTACCAATGCATATCTCGCTGGATGATCTTTGATATGTTCCCATTGATGATTTTTCTTTAACTTCTCGTAACAGGCTTTTGCTGTTGCCAGAGAATGGTTTCCGTCTCCGACTGCATAGACCATTGGATCATCACTTAAATCTTTATATTTTTCTGTCATTTGTTCTTCATATGATTGTAGTTTTTCTAAAAATTGTTCTTTGACCTCTCCGTCTACCAGCCATCCTGCGATATGTCCACCTTCCTGCATCAGATCAAATTCATATAATTTCTCAAGATTTGCCTTCTGCTCTGTTACGATTTCTAATACTTCATTTTTCCAATCATCGCATAGCAAGATCACGTGTGGCAATTCAATCGGTGCCTGATAACGAATCTTCATTCTTGGTGGGATTCGCTCCATGACTGTTTTCTCTGTGGAACGGATCTTTGCTTCGTGTTCTGGCGTATAACTATATTGTTCCAGATCGATCGCACCTACGATTCCTCTTCGAATCTTTCCATTCTGCAAGGTTCTTTCCACATAAACCAAAGAATTTTCATAAGTTTTCAACAGATGATCATCTGCATAATTCTTCATTGTGGATTGAATCTTTCGGATCTTTTCATCTTCTTCCTCACTTCCAAGATATGCTTCTGGAAGCATTAGATGTAACGTTGAAGGCGTATTTCCTACATACTCTTTTACTTCATCCCAGTATTCTGGCTGGGATGAAAACTGGTCACAAGCGATCACGGCCCATTTCTTCATAGAATCTACCTGTGGCATTAAAATATTTGCTGGTAAAAACGTTTCGCTCATGTTTCTTGTTCCTCTTTTCTTATATGACATAAATCTTTATAACTCTTTTTCACACATATCTAACGCTGCTGCAATAACCGCATCCATATCGTAATATTTATATTCTCCGAGTCTTCCTCCAAAGATGATATTTTCTTCTTTCTCGGCTAATTTCTTATACTCTTCATATAATTTTCCATTCTTTTCGTCATTGACTGGATAATATGGTTCATCTCCTAATTTCCACTCGGAGCTGTATTCACGACTGATAACAGTCTTTGGAAGGTCGTTTCCTTCTTCGTCTTTTCCGAATTCAAACCATTTGTGTTCAATGATCCTTGTCCATGGTGTCTCGGCATCTGTGTAGTTCACAGCTGCATTTCCCTGGAAGTTTGGCTGATCTAATACTTCTGTCTCAAATCTTACGGAACGATATTCTAATTCTCCTAATTTGTAATCAAAATATGCATCAATTGGTCCTGTGTAGATTACTTTCTCTGCTAATGCATCCAGTTCTTCTTTGTGTTCAAAATAATCTGTATTTAAACGAACTTCTACATCTCCTAACATATTTGCGATCATCTTTGTATATCCGCCCACTGGGATTCCCTGGTATAAGGCGTTGAAATAGTTATTATCAAATGTTAAACGTACTGGTAATCTCTTAATGATAAAGGATGGAAGCTCTGTACATGGTCTTCCCCACTGTTTTTCTGTGTATCCTTTGATCAGTTTCTCATAAATATCTGTTCCAACCAAGCTGATCGCCTGTTCTTCTAAATTCTTTGGCTCTGTGATCCCTGCTTCTTTCTTCTGCTCTTCAATCTTATCTGCAGCTTCCTGCGGTGTGATCACACCCCACATCTTATTGAATGTGTACATATTAAATGGCAGAGAATATAATTCTCCTTTGTAATTTGCAACTGGTGAGTTTGTGAATCGATTAAACTCTGCAAACTTTGTAATGTAATTCCATACTTTTTTATTGTTTGTATGGAAGATATGGGCTCCATATTTATGTACATGGATCTTCTCAATATCTTCTGTGTATACATTTCCTGCAATATTTGGTCGTTTGTCGATGACTAAGACCTTCTTTCCTTTTGCTGTTGCCTGCTGTGCAAAGACGGCTCCGTATAAACCGGAACCTACGATCAGGTAATCATATTGTTTCATTTTTGTTTTGTCCTTTCTTGTAAACTTCTTATCTATATTATCAAGGTATCTCCCAATATCCATTTTAAAAATAATATTTCTCTGGATAATTATAATCGTTGTAACGTGTGTTCACAATAATATATGGTACATCAACACCACGAAGCACTTTATTCTGCGATGCAATCCTTTGGTATTCTTCTTGTGTAATATGATTATATATCATTGGATATTGCGTTGCCGTATTCTGGTTCTTCCATGGCATACACTGCATAACTCTTGGAAGATTCTGAAACGTACAATCCTCGATATTAATCTCTGAAACACCTCCTCGCACCAAGATTGCTCTGATCTTACGATCCCTGTTATAGGAAGTATATTTTCCTTTACTGTTTTTTCCAATATTCATAAATCTCGTATTGGTCAAAGACACTCTTTGCCAGTTCATCATCTCAATCCCACCGCTGACACAGTTTTTTATCATGCAATCAGAAATTGAGATATCTGTGTGATATTTTTCTACAGAATACTGATGTGTTCCTATTGCTTTTTCGAGATTTGAAAATATACAGTTTGTAATCTGCACATTCTGATTTGGCGTACAGTCATACTGACTCCAGCCATGAGTAAACCCTCTTGTTTTCTTATCTGGAGTATCTAGATTGATTGCCTCGGATGTATGACGTTTACTTGCTTTATATCCTGTAAAGGTACAACGATTGACATTTACATTCTGTGATGCATCCATCTCGATAAAATGTCCATATTTCATATTTTTAAATGTGATTCCCTCAATCGTAACATTTCTGTTATGACACATAACAAGTGCAATACAATTCTGACCAGTTTTTCCCTGATAATCCTGATCGATCACTGCCTTTCCTGTTGAATATATCTTAACATCATGAACCCCATTATATTGTCCATGCACACCCTTTTTCTTCGCTTTCGATGGTTCCAACAATTCAAAAATACCACCACCTGGTTTCATTTTCTTTGCTTTGGTTTTCATGATCTTTTTAATCGTTACACCATCTTTGAGTTCGATTGTAACATTGGATGGAATATATAAAACATTTGGTATCTTATAAGTCCCCTTTTTTATGACTAATTTTCCTCCACCCTTTTTTTCGAGCAGTTCTAAATAAGAGCGGATCGCAAAATACTGTTTTGTTGTGGAATTGTAGTATCCTTTTGCTTTTTTGTACTTTCCTTTATATGGTGATGACTTTGGCGTGATCGTGTATGTCTTCTTTGCTGCAGCTTGCGCTTTTGTGTTTGATGTTAACATCATCGCTGAAAATACCATGATGGCTGTAATTGCAAACACTAATTTTCTTTTTTTCAAATTTATTTTCTCCTTAGTTTATTTATTCTCTTTTTCAAATCCGATTTTGCACTATTAATTGATTTCTGTGTTGCCGCATTGCTGTATAATAATATCATCAAATTTATTCATTAGCTCTTTATTCGGAATTCTTACTTCCCCATTCTCGTAACTTAAGAATCCATATACGATCATTTATAATAAAAAATCTCATCATATGGTCCTGAACTTGTCCAGTAATTTCCAATATTATTATTTGTCAATGCCAAAACTACCGATCTTGGATTATACATTCTCTCTCCTGATTTTGTCGTATAACCATCGTACCATTCTTTCAAATCTTCTCTTGAAATATGAATCTCTCGTGTATTCCTCGTATATTTCTCATACAACTGATCTACTTCTGAATCTGTAAATCCAAAATATTCATTATATTTCGCCTCAGATGCCATTGTATATTCCCAAAACATATTTAATTCCGATCCACTGGAATACTTAGCAATCGGAAGAATTCCTGTCATATAAGTCAATTGTACATATGAACGATCCTTCAAAAGGTTACTTAAAAATAGCACATACTGCTTTTTATTTTCTTCTGTAACAAAATCCTTATGAAAAATAAAATCCCATTCATCCAGTACAAAAACAAATCTTTGCTGGTCACATTCTTCGAATATCGTCTCTAATACATCTGCTGCCGAATCATCTTCATAAATTTCGATCTGTGGATATTCTTTTCTTAAATCTCTGATCAGATTTGTTTCGATCCTGTCTATATAGTCTGTATATGAATCGCAATCTCTTGGCATCTTGCTGAAATCTATTGATATTACATTATATTGATTCCTATATTTATTATACAAATCATTCTGTGATATTTTTAATGATTTAAAAATTGAATCTGAATCCTGTTTTTTTCCTAAAAAAGCAGTGATCATATTGGCCATGACTGTCTTTCCAAAACGTCTTGGACGTGTAATGCATATATGGGTATTACCTGAATCTAAAAATGGAAATAATTCTGATAGCATTTGTGATTTATCTACAAAGTATGACTGTTCTGTTTGTCCTTTGTATAAGACATATGAAGTTGAACTGTTTAGATATCTGCCCATGATTTTCCCTCCCATTTATGCAAAAATTAAACCTTTTTGTTCTTTCAGCATATCTATAAGTAAATCTCTGTTATAGATATAGCAATAATTGTTTTTTTATTATACATTATTTGTTATTCTAAGTCCATTTTTGTTTATGATATCTTAAACATTCATCCTCTGTGTCTTTTTATTTATACTCGCATTATATTAATTACTGTGCTATAGAAACAAGAAACCATGATTTACCATTTTAAATCCATGGCATCAGAATTATAAAATTTATCAAAAAGAAAGCGATGCCAAATTAAAATCATTAAAGTCCAAAGATGATTATTCCACAGAAAATCCATTGATCATCGAAAATTTATACGGAACAAACACAAATTCTTTATATTATTATGCGAAAACTGATCAGGCATCTTATGCTGTTGCTACGATTGAAACAACCGATAAAAAATCTTTTGCCTACAAACATACACTTCAAACAGTATCTGGTGACAAATATGTAAAACAGCATGAATACCAGATCATCGGTTTAGTTCCAAATACAAAAAATAAAATAACCATGCAATTTTTCAACAAGAAAAACAAACCAATCAGTAAGACTTGTTTTTATGTAACAACAAAAAAGATTCTAGCATTCCAAAAATGGAAAAAACAGCAACTGGAAAGAGTAAAGTCAAAATGACAGACGGTCTGTTTGCCATGATGGGAAGAGATCAGAGAGCTTTACAGAATAATGGAAAAGCTGTCGATGCAACAAGTGGACAAGTGAAACTACTTCTTGATACTGAAGATGTTCTTCCAAATATTAAAAATATCGCAACCCAGGAAGAAAATGGAGGGCTAAATTATTCTGGAACTACGGATCTTGACTGGATTCATGTAAATTCTTTTGATTTCGTCGATGATGATTCCCTCATCCTAAGCAGCCGAGAGCAAAATTCTTTGATCAAAGTCAGCAATATTTATGAAAAACCGGAATTAGACTACATCATTCATTACGGAACTTTATACAAAGGAAGTAGTTATGAGGATAAATTATTGACTCGAAAAGGTAATTTAGTCACACCTGCCGGACAGCATACCGTTACGGTCGAAAAAGATAACTCTCTTCCAGATGGACAATATTACATTTATATGTTTAATAACAATTATGGAAGAGTCACTGCCTTCCCAGAGTTTGACTGGAGTTCTTATAAAGATTTATCTCCATCTTCCAACCCAAAGACAGGAACGTCTTATTATTCCAAATATCTGGTTGATGAGAAAAACGGAACCTATACTTTGGCACAAGAATTCAAACTCCCATATTCCAGCATCGTAAGCAGTGTCCAGCATCTGGACGGAAATATTCCTTATAGTAGCGGTCGCAGCAAAATCTTTTGGGAATATGATAAAGATGGAAATCTTATAAAAAGTTTCCGATATGATGCTCAGCAGTTTAGTTATCGCGTGTTGAAATATAATTTTAAGGGATTTTATTTCCGATAAATTTTTTGATATATAAAATAGAAGGATCTAAATTATATATTTTTCTAATTTAGATCCTTCTGTTTTTTAATTAATAATGTCCACCTATAACTTTTCCATTGGAAGCATCAAAACGCACATAATAATTTCTATCAATATCCAATTCTCCCAATTGGCTACTTTCAAAATATACAGTTACAATGCCTTTCTTATAACTTGTTCCATATGCGTCACCTACACCAAGTTCTTTAAAACTTGATTTCCACAGTATCTTTCCTCTTGGATCAATTTTGTATATATCATCATAGAGATATCCTGTTAAATACATATTGTTTTTTGAGTCAAAAGCACAATCATGTCCTGCTCCTATCGGTATTTTTATTTGTCGTATTTTTTTTCCATTTGATAAACGGTAAATCTTTAATTTCTTTCTGTCAAAGAAATATACCTTGTTTTTTCTTTTTTTATAAGTTGCCGCCTCTGCTTGAGCAATTGTATAAGATGTTGCTGTATGTGACCATACTTTTTTGTTCTTCTTCGTATAGCCAGTGATAACCATATAACTATTTCCATTTTTCTTTCTTTTATAACTGGTTTTCACCTTTACAGCTTTGGCTTTTGCATAAATATCTGTTTGGTTGTTTTGAGAGATTATACAAAAACTAAATAGTAGAAAGACTGATAATAGGAATAATTTTAGTTTTTTCATGTTATTGTCCTTTCATCGTCTTCTTTTACTTCACTTTTACTTTTTTTCTTACACTAGAGCTATATACTTTTTGATTTCCTTGGATTTTCATTGCCCTGATTTTAATCGTGTATTTCTTTTTGCTCTTTAATTTCTTTAATGTATACGTTGTCTTTGTTGTGTAGTATGTTTTTGTTTTCTTTCCAAGTTGTACTTTTATCTCGTATTTTGTAGCATCAGTGACTTTGTTGATCACAAGTTTTATTTTTTTCTTACCTACCGTTGTTTTTATACTAGGTTTTGCTAAAGTTAATTTCTTGATCTTCTTACCTTTTTCTAAGATTTCTTCACATCTTGTGCAAATGGTGTCTCCTGTATATCCAGTTTCAAAATATGTTGCTCTTTTAGCTTTCTGTACTTTGAGCAAATGTCCTAATTTTTCGATCTTTTTACTATATTTATCTCCACATTCAGAGCACTCATATTCTGTATAGCCATCTTCTGTGCAAGTTGGTTCCAAAGTCAGCTCAGAATATAAATGCCCTAACGTACTTTCGACTTCTTTATAAGTATCTCCACATACACTACATTTATATTCTGTGTAACCATCTTTTGTACACATTGGTTCTACATATTTAACCTCTTCATATTGATGATTTTTTTTACCTATCTTAAAATCTTCATAAGTGTCTCCACAAATAATACATTTATGTTCTATATAACCTTCTTGTGTACATGTTGGTTCAATCGTTTTATTTTTATATTGATGTCCTAATGCGCTTTTAACCTCTCTATAAGTATCTCCACATGCACTACATTTATATTCTATGCACCCATCTTCTGTACATGTTGCTTCTACAACTGTGTACTTCTTATATTGATGTCCTAATTTGTCTATCTTACTATCTTTATAGGTATCCCCACATACACTACATTTATGTTCTGTGTATCCACCCTCTGTGCACGTTGGTTTTACGATTGTTTCTTCATACTTGTGTCCTAATTTTTCTGTTTCAGTATCTTTATAGGTATCTCCACATACACTACATTTGTGTTCTGTGTATCCACCCTCTGTACACGTTGGTTTTACGATTGTTTCTTCATACTTGTGTCCTAATTTTTCTGTTTCGGTATCTTTATAGGTATCTCCACATACATTACATTTGTGTTCTGTGTATCCACCCTCTGTACACGTTGGTTTTACAATTGTTTCTTCATACTTGTGTCCTAATTTTTCTGTTTCGGTATCTTTATAGGTGTCCCCACATACACTACATTTGTGTTCTGTATAACCTTCTTTTGTACATGTCGGTTTTACTACCGTTTCTTCATATTGATGACCTAACTTGTTCGTTTTGCCATCTATATATTCATCTCCACATACACTGCATTTGTATTTTGTATATCCATCTTCTATACACGTTGGTTTCACGACTGTTTTTTCATACTGATGTCCTAACTTCTCTGTCTTGGCATCTGTATATTCATCACCACACACGCTGCATTTATGATGTGTGTATCCACCCTCTGTACACGTTGGTTTTACCGTCGTGTTTTTATATTTATGTGCTACATTGATCTTCTCAATTGTTGTTGATAAATACGCACAATCTACATGATCATCATCATAATATATAGAAACATATTCCCCACTATCACTTATTTCTAATGGTCCAAAATTGTAAATATCAGATGCTCTATATGTACTAGCTGCACTAGCTGCTTTATCATATTCTTTCGATTTATAGCGATCAAATTTCAAGAGACCTTTGTATGTTCCATCTTCATTTTTTTGAATTCTAAATATCTTACTATGATAATAACCGATTCTCATTCGATATACAGACATTTTAATCGTTTCAGACTCTTCCTGTGTTCCACTTACCTTTAATGTATTGTAAATATCATCACTAAACTCAGATATCTCGTATGGTATTGTAACCCTATCAAGAATTCCTTGCTTATCTGTAATATTGGATGGCAGAGAAGATTTATCTACTTTATTAACATAGCAACTATTTTCTTCATCCAGCGTCCAGTTTCCACTTACTTTGACCTTCATTTTATAACTACTCGTTGTTTGAATTTCTACCGTGTCTGGTAAGACAGCTGCTGCCTTCTTAAGTTTTTCTGTTGTATCAAAACTCTTATAAATAACTAACTTTGAAAATTGTGTAGGCTTAACTCTTTTTACACAGGATTCTGCAAGCTCATTTGCATCAAAGAATTTTATTTCATATGAAATGGATGCTTCTTCATTTGTAGCTACATCTGTTAATCCCGTAATCTCTACTTTATAGTTATCTTTATATCTTCCATTTGTTGCGTCTGATGGCTGAACAAATTGAAGAACAGACGAAGATGATGGGAATGATGAAGCCAACCTTGCAGTACCATCTTTTAATGTACATTCATAACTCTTATTTGTAGAAATATTTGTCACTTTTACTACTACATTTGAAATATCTGATATTTTTACCTTTTGTGCATTTAGCTGTACAGACCATGCACATTTTTGAGCTTCTACCAGATTACTAGGCATATATCCTGCCTGTGGATATGCACTAAATGGCTCTGTCTGCCTTGGATTTTTGAATTCACAATTTTTTCCGATTGTAACATGTCCACAATATCCAAACTGAATATTTGAATACTGCGGTGCGATCAAAGCATATCTATGTCCTAATGTATCCCAAGATTTTGTTTTAAGGTTATATCCCTCGTTCATCCATCCATAAATAGCTCCTGATGGGGTATACCCCTTTGCAATGATATTATGATCGCATTTATATCCTTTCTCCCATAATTCATCAGACATATCCTCTGGTTTCGCACTATTGCTGATGTAATGATCAAAGTAAAAATTTCGATCAAGTGCTTGATACTGTAAAGATTCATTCTGTGTACATTTTTCTTGAAGACTTTCTACTCCAGCCAGATATCTATAAAAATTCGTCATTCCTTCCATAGCTGCTAATGTATCGTTTGTTAAAACACCTGGATCATATGGATTTTCTATGGAAGCTGGCTTAGAATAATACGTTGATTTCTTTTCTGGATCGTACGTATCATTTCCTGAATTTAACCCCTTGGAATATTCTTTTACAACCTCTTCTTTGGTTCTTTGACCGAAAATTGTGTCTTTGTAATCATAATTTACGGTTGCTGCTTTTACATTAATAATATTGGTGTTCATGCCAAATAACAACATCCCTGCTAATAACAACAGAATTTTACTTTTCTTCATACACTCTCCTCCTATTTATTCATTTAATAGTTTAATTATATAATATTTTATACTAAAATGAAATACTATTGTTATTCATAAACATAGTATCTCATCACTGATATTCCTACAAAATGCCATTCCATAAGCCAAAATCTGATTTCGCCCGTCATTTGTAAGTCGTTCCGTATATCTACGATTTCTTATCTGATTTATTTATTGCTTTCTTACATGCAATTCAAAGTCAGTAAAAAGCCTGCATTGTATTTCCCGAATTATAAAATAACGAAGGATGATCTTAAGCCAGATATCTGGAATGGCACTTCTTATATGGGAGAGTAATGACATCGCGGAAGATAAGAGTTCCTCGTCATATCCCAAGATTCGATGACCTCTCGATCTTATATGTCCTTCCATGTTCATCCTGTTAAAGATGAACCAGTGATGCCAGCGTTCCATGCTTTTTTCAGATGGAAAGTTTTCTGAATCCATATCATCAGGTCCAACGATCTCATCCACCCCCCCCCCGGAGATCGTTTCTTCAGGATAATGTTTATATGGAACAAAGATATCGGGAAGCATCCGGTAGATCTTTCTACATTGATTATAAATTTAGGATTGAAATAATTTTTGTATTCCAATCCCATTGATATTTTATTATTCAGTTTACTCATTCTTTTTCAAAGATTAAATTCATATTGCTATGTCTATTTAATGAATTTAAATCCTTTTCTATATATTCCCACGTTTCTTTATATGATCCTTCTACTACAACTGATTCATCTGAAATAAATTGAATAAATTCGTCTGATTTTCCTTCATATTTCTCTTGAGCTGGCTCGTGACAATGGCAATTACAAAAAGATCATGGCTAAATATGCAAATCCGGTTCTTCTTATTTTAGATGAATGGCTTTTATTAAAGCCAACTGAATCAGAACAAAGAGATATTTTTTGAACTTTTACACAGAAGACGTAAAAAATCATCTACCATCTTTTGTTCTCAGTATGAATTTGAAGAATGGTATGATTAACTTGAAGGTTCAGACAGTCCATTGGCAGATGCTATATTAGATTGTATTGCATATGACAGTTATCGGATCAATATCAGAGGTATTGATATTGAACATAATATTTCTATGCGCGAAGTTTACGGATTAGATAAATCATTACGCGAGTAAACTCGCAGATATTATAGTGGCTCACTCCGCCTGGACAGATGGCTCAGTCTAAACTGGACAGGCGGCTCTGCCGCATAAGAATATTCAGCAAGGCTATAAGTGGAATATAGCATATAATATACCAATATCTTCCTATCAAATACAGAAAAATCCCTTTTATAATTTCTGATTTTTGTTGCAATAATCCTAGCAATATCCAATCCATAATTTCTATTATCATTCATTTATTCTATCTCCACTAAAAAATTAATTTATATCTATTTTGTTAAGGTCTACGAGACCTTAAGTTCGTAAATCTACATAGGTTTAAATTTATCTTCATTGGCTATTAAATATTTCTTTTTCTCTTCAAATGTCATTCCCCAAGTCATTAATTTGCATTCTTTATTCTTTTCTTTTAATTCTTCTACAGATCCTATTACTTTAGCTGGATTCCCTCCGATTACTTTTCCTTGCTCATAAAAACTTTTCGTAATTACAGATCCTGCTGCTATAATACAATGATCCGCTATCGTTACACTTGGAATTATTATTGTTCCCATACCAATAAATACATAATTACCAATATTTATTCTGCCATAAATATCGCTTACTCCTTCAAGATAAAAATTAGCTGATGCATCGTGAGTTGCAAACATAACATCATTTGCTATTGTCACATGATTTCCTAATGACACCAAATATGGTTCTGCTGTCTCTATTTTATCTGAAAAAATAAAACATTCTTCGCCTATATTCATGCCTATTTTTCTTAAATACTCCTGTTTTATTTGTTGCTCGGACATATGTTTTATCTTTGAGTAATAAAAATACTTTATATCTCTTTTTATAAAATTCACTAACTCTGACATATATTTTCTTGCTCCTACTACTAATCATTTATTATTTATATCTTTATTTTAATATATCTATTTATCTATTTATCTATTTATCTTTTTAATCCTCTTAATAACAAATTCTTATAAT
>OLQF01000510.1_pt1 | contig 28270 bp, 25 predicted proteins | sample 1643171 | NCBI WGS metagenome assembly OLQF01 (sample SAMEA3136702, study PRJEB25190) | human gut metagenome | reverse complement strand
GTCGAAGGCGACCGGGTCCAGCATGACCATACCGTACAGGCGGTCGTGGTACTCGTCGCGCAGGCTGCTGTCATCCAGCGCCGAGCGCACCAGCCCGATGACCCAGCCCAGCACGGTAAACAGACCGATGAGCGCCAGCAGCAGCGCCGCGCCGCCCACGATCTGCCGCGCCAGGCGGCGGTTATTGCGGATATGTTCTTCTCTGTAATTTGCCATTGTGGATGTGTTGCTCCTTTGGGAGATTGAAAAGCGGTGCGGCGGGGCGAGGGCACCCCGCCCTACACGCCCATTGAAAGGGGATTGTAGGGCAGCACGCCCCTTGCCGCCGCAGGTGGGCTTCTTACTTATTCTTATACATCTGCTCGTAATATTTCTGGTAATCGCCGCTGGTCACGTTTTTCATCCAGTCCTCGTGCTCCAGATACCAGTTGATGGTCTTTTCGATTCCCACCTCGAACGTCGTCTCGGGGTACCAGCCCAGCTCGTTCTTGATCTTTTCCGGGTCGATGCCGTAGCGGCGGTCGTGGCCCATGCGGTCCTCCACATATTTGATGAGCGATTCGTCGATGGACGGGTCTACTTTATCGTGCAGGATCCCAATGATCTTCTTCACGATAAAGATGTTCGGACGCTCGTTATGGCCGCCCACATTGTACACCTCGCCCACGCGCCCGCCGCTGGCCACCATGTCGATGGCCTTGCAGTGGTCCTCCACATACAGCCAATCGCGCACGTTCATGCCGTCGCCGTACACGGGCAGGCCTTTTTTGGTTTTGGCGTTGTTGATCATCAGCGGGATAAGCTTTTCCGGGAACTGGTACGGACCATAGTTGTTGGAGCAGCGGGTAATGTTCACAGGCATGCCGTAGGTATCGCCGAAGGCCTTCACGAACAGGTCCGCGCTCGTCTTGCTGGCGGAGTAGGGGCTGTGGGGGTCCAGCGGAGTGGTCTCCATGAAATAGCCTGTCTCGCCCAGGCTGCCGTACACCTCGTCCGTGGAGACCTGCAGATACTTTTTGCCCTCGGCCCACTTGCCGTCCCTATACCAGGCGTTCTTGGCGCACTGCAGCATATTCACCGTGCCCTCCACGTTCGTCTTGACGAAGATCTCGGGGTTCGTGATGCTGCGGTCCACATGGCTCTCAGCCGCAAAGTTGATGACAAAATCAAAATCATACTGTCCGAACAGCGCCGTGATGGCCTCCCGGTCGCAGATATCGGCCTGCACGAATACATGGCGTTTGTCGCCCTCGATGCTCTTGAGGTTCTCCAGATTGCCCGCATAGGTCAGCTTGTCCACGTTGACAATGGTGATATCCTTGTACTTCTCCAGCATATACAGCACGAAGTTGGAGCCGATGAACCCGGCGCCGCCGGTGACGAGATAGGTTTTCATGTGTTTACTCCTCCGGTTTGTAGTTTTCAAAAAAACAGGCCAGCGCGGTTTTCCAATCGCGCATTTCATTTCCGATAGTCGCTTTCAGCATGGCGTTTTCCAGCGCCGAATACGCCGGGCGCGGCGCGATCTGCTTTTTCGCTCCGGCGATGAACTGCTCCGTCGTGCAGGGCGTCACCGTGGCGGGGATGCCGGAAAGGCGGATGATCTCGGCTGCGAACTCGCACCAGGAGCACACGCCCTCGCCCGTGCAGTGGTACACGCCGTATTCCTTGTTCACCAGCAGGTTCAATATCTCGTGGGCCAGATCCGCCGCATTGGTGGGGTTGCCCAGCTGGTCGTCCACCACCGTCACGCCGCCGTTCTGCCTGGCCAGACGAAGCATCGTCTTGACAAAGTTGTTGCCCGCGTAGCCGTACAGCCACGCCGTACGCACAATGAAATAGTGCGTGCAGAACTGCTGTACATACTGCTCGCCCAGCAGCTTTGTTTTGCCGTAGACCGAGCGCGGCGCGGGCAGGTCGTATTCCCAGACGGGCTGCGCCGCGTCGCCGCTGAACACATAGTCCGTGGAGACATGCACCAGCTTTGCGCCGATCTCCTCCGCGGCCATGGCCAGGTTGCGCGCACCCAAGGCATTCACCGCAAAGGCCGCCTCCCGGTTTGTTTCGCAGCCGTCCACATTGGTGAACGCCGCGCAGGAAATGATGGCGTCCGGCGCGTGATGGCGCACATAGGCAGCCACCTCGTGGCGGTTTGTGATGTCCAGCGTGTCCACGTCCGTGGCAAGCACGGTGGCGCGCTGCAGCTTTGCGGGCAGGGGCCCCAGCTCCGTTTTTCCCGCGGCAATGCACCGGCGCAGCTCTGTCCCAAGCTGCCCGTTCGCACCTGTGATGAGTATTTTCATAATATTTTCCTCTTTTTCTGTTTTGCACTTCATTCGGCCCGAAGGGTGCCTCAATACTGCAGCCGCCCCTCAGCCACTCGCTTCAGGTGCTCGCCGTAGGGGCTTTTGCCGTAGCGCCGGGCGCTTTCCATCAGCTTATCCTTTGTGATCCAGCCGTTTTTGTAGGCGATCTCCTCGGGCGCAGAGATCTTGATGCCCTGGCGCTTCTCCACCATACGCACAAAATCCGCCGCGTCCACAAGGCTGTCCATCGTGCCGGTGTCCAGCCAGGCAAAGCCGCGGCCCAGAAGCTGCACGTCCAGATCACCCTTTTTCAGGTACATCTCGTTGAGCGTCGTGATCTCCAGCTCGCCGCGGGCCGAGGGCCTTACCTCCTTCGCCATCTGAACCACGCGTTTGTCGTAGAAATACAGGCCCGTGATCGCGTAATTGGATTTTGGCTGCGCGGGCTTTTCCTCCACGGAAACGACCTTGCCGTTTTCGTCAAATTCCACGATGCCGAAGCGCTCGGGATCGTTCACATAATAGCCGAACACCGTAGCGCGTCCGTTTTCGGCGTTTTCCACCGCCGCGCGCAGCAGCCTGGAAAAGCCGTTGCCGTAAAAAATGTTGTCGCCCAGCACCATGGCGCATGGCTCGTCCCCGATGAATGCATCCCCCAGAATGAACGCCTGCGCCAGGCCGTCCGGCGAAGGCTGCACCTTGTACGACAGCTTCACGCCGAACTGGCTTCCGTCGCCCAGAAGCGATTCAAAACGGGGCGTGTCCTCCGGTGTTGAGATGATCAGGATATCCTGAATGCCCGCCAGCATCAGCGTGGACAGCGGATAATAGATCATCGGCTTGTCGTACACCGGCAAAAGCTGCTTCGAGGTGACCATCGTCAGCGGATACAACCGCGTGCCGGCGCCCCCGGCCAGTATGATTCCCTTCATTGTTCCTGCTCCTTTGCTTTTCTTTTTTCTCTGCTGTACACCTGCATGCGTAAAGCAATGCAGGCTTCCCCGTGTTTTCCCGGGAAAACACCCGCCCCTCAAACCATTCGGAAACCCCATTTGCGCCAGTAACGGAGCATCGAGCGGATCTGCATCCAGAAATTCTTCCACTTTTTCTTTGTGTCCCGGTGCCAGGCATGATAGACATGCGCCTCGGGCACGTACATCACCTTGCCGTATTCCTGCGCCTTGCGGGTGATATCCGCGTCCTCCACATACATAAAATAACCCTCGTCGAAGCCGCCCATGCGGCGGAACGCCTCGGTGCGCATCACAAAAAAACAGCCCGTGCAGAACTCGATCTCCTGCGGGCGGGACAGATCCTCGTCCTGCATCAGATAATGCCGTTCCACGCCCTTCAAAAACGGCAGCGGAACCTGCCGGGCCAGCAGCGCCAGAAAGCTGGGCCTCCGCTTTGCCGTATACTGCTCGGCCCCGTCCGGGAACAGCAGGCGCGGCGTCGCCATCACCACATCCGGGTGAGCGTCCATCCACGCGCACAGCTTTGAAACGGCGTCGTCGTCCAACGTGATATCCGGGTTCACCACAAAATGGTAAACGCTGTCCAGCTGTGGCAGCACGGTGTTATTCCCGCTGCCGAAGCCCACGTTCTCGGGCAGGCGCACCACCTTCACTCCGGGGCCAAGCTGCTGCGCCGCAAGCCATTCGCCCGCGCCGTCCGGCGAGGCGTTGTCCACCAGTGTGAGCGAAAGCGCCGCGTCCTGTGTGTGCTCCACCAGAGAGCGCGCGGCCTGTGCCGCTTCTTCCCCACCGCCGTACACAACGATGCACGCGCTGACCTTTGTCTTTTGCATAACTACTCCATTCTCAGTTTATGGTCTTATATATTTTACCATCTTTCCCCCACAAATAGCAATGGGCGGCGCAATTGTTTGTGATATTCCGTGCAAAAACGGCGCATCCTATACCCGGGTGATGTGTAAATGAAGGAAAAGGCAACGGCTTTCGCGGTGGGTGCCACCGGATATCCCTGTATCGAGATCCTGGCGCGGGGACACACGCACTGGAGCATGGCCCTGCTGGGCGGCATATGCGTGCTGGCTCTGGTGTGGATCGCGCGGCGGTTCCCCGGCATGAACATCGCCGTGCAGGCCGCGCTGGGCACGGCGTTCATCACAGCAGCGGAATTAGCCGTAGGGCTGGTGGTGAATCGGGCGCTGGGCTGGCAGGTATGGGATTACAGCCGGGAATTCGGCAATGTGCTGGGACAGATATGCCCCCTGTTCAGCTTTTACTGGTTTCTGCTGTGCCTGCCCGTGTTCGGCCTGCTGCGTCTGGCCGCACGCTGGAAAGCCAAGCGCGCGTCTGAGGTGTAAGGCGCGCAAAACCGCGCCCCGTGTGCAGCATACGGGGCGCGGTTTTGTTTTAACGCAGGGTCATCTTGCGATCTGCTTATTGCGGTATTCGTTGGCGCTCATATTCTCCATTTTTTTGAAAATGCGGGAAAAATGCGTCACATCCGCAAAGCCCACCGCGTCGCTCACTTCCCAGACCTTGAGGGCTGGGTCGGCCAGCAGCTCCTTTGCTTTGGCGATGCGAACGCCGTTGAGCAGGTCGGAAAAACTCTGGCCCGTGTTCTTGGCAATGAGCTTGGAGAGGTGCCACTGGCTGACGTAGACCTTGTCCGCCACGTCGGGCAGCGTCAGTTTTTCCGCATAATGCTGCTCAATGTACTGTACCGCTTTCTTTATGATGAAATTCTGCGCATTTTCCGCAGACTGCACCGCGCCGGACGCGGGCGCGCCGCCCAGGTTTTCCACCATGACGGCCAGTGCCTCTTCCAGCTCATGCATCTTGCTGGGCTTAAGTACATACCGCACCACACCCAAGCCGATGGCCCGCTGGGCGTATTCAAAATCCGGGAACCCGCTTAGGATCGTCACCTGCATGTCCGGGAACTCACTGCGTACAGCCGCCAGCAGCGCAAGCCCGTCCGCGCCCGGCATGCAGATATCCGTGAACAGGATATCCGGCCGCTTTTCCCGCAGCACGGCCTGCGCCGCAAGCCCATCGGACGCGGTAGCCGCCACTTCGCAGCCATACTTCGCCCAGGGCATCACCTTTACCAGGCCGCTGACGATGATATCCTCGTCGTCCACGATCATCACCTTATACATCCTATATCACCACACTGTTTTTGCCTATGGTCATAGTATACCATAACGCCGCGAAGCGACCACAACAAAACCGCATCTATTGCGGTTTTGCATGGTTCAATGTTCTCAAAGCCCTGTGCGCCAGCACAGGGGCGTGTGCCATGCACACGCGCAGCCGCGCAAGCGGCGGCTTTGAGGTTATTATACCATATTTCCATTCCCCCGCCCAACGGCGGAAAAGCGCGGCACCGGGCGCGCCCCATGCACCGAACACAGGACACGCCCGCCCGCCGCGCGAAAAAGGGGAGCACCTGTAAAATGCGCCGCAAAAGCTGTCAGCCCTTCACCGCGCCGGCAGTCATCCCCTTAATGATATAGTTCTGCAGGAAGATATAGACCACCAGCACCGGAATCACGACCATCACCACCGCGGCCACCATCAGGCCGTAGTTCGTGCCCGCCTGGCTGGATATCTCATTCAGCAGGCGCGTGATGGTGAAGAATTTTTTGCTGCGCAGGAAAAACATCTGTAAAAAAAGGTCGTTGTAGCTCCACAGAAACGTGAAGATGCCCACCGTGGCAAAGCTGGGCTTGGCCAGCGGCATGATGATTCGGAAGAATATCTGGTAGACGTTGTAGCCTTCCAGATAAGCGGCTTCCTCCAGATCCACCGGGAGGCTGCGGATGAAGCCCATCAGCACAATGATGGCAAACGACAGGTTGCCCGCAATCTGCGGCAGGACGACCGAGAGCCGCGTCAGCCAAATGCTGCCTGTATTCACGATGCCCCAGGACGACTCCATGCGGAACACCGGGATGATCGTGGAGAACACCGGGAACATCATGCTGGCGATGATCATGGAATGCAGAAAGCCCCGCAGCCGGAAGCTGTACCGCACCATAGCGTAGGCGGCAAGCCCAGCCAGCACCATCACCACCACAGTGACGGCGCCGCTGATGACAATGCTGTTGACATAGGCCGTGCCGATGTCAACGCGCTTGAAGGCGGTGACGTAGTTCTCCAGTGTGAATTTGTCGCCGATGGGCAGCGAGAATGTATCGCTGCGGATCAGCCCGCGCGGCTTGAAGGAATTGAGGATGACCCAGATAAAAGGATAGATCGTCGTGAGCGCCCACAGGGACATAAACACATAGAGGAGCGTTTTTCCCACGGGAAAGCGTCTGCGTGTCATAAAAAAGCCCCCCTTAATAATCTTTTTCTTTGAAGATGCGGTTCGCGATCTGGCTGATCACAACACCCAGCACCACGATGAGGATGGCGATGGCCGAGCCGTAGTCCACGTCCTGCAGCACCATAGTCTGGTAGTACATATATGTGCCGGTCAGCCAGGATTTGTCCAGCGGCAGGCCGCCCACAAACATGGTCCACGGCAGGTCGAACACCTTCAGCGAGCCGGTAATGGCCAGCACCAGGCAGGTACACAGCGTGTTGTGCAGCAGCGGCAGGGTGATATACCGGATGCGCCCCAGGCCGCTGGCCCCGTCAATCTCGGCCGCCTCATAAATATCGGTAGAGATATTGTTCAGCCCTGTGACGAGAATAACAAAATAAAACCCCACATACTGCCAGATAACAGGTACCATCATCGTGACGAAAAAGTGGGCGGGGTCCTTCCAGTCGATATTCTCCGCGGCGAGGCCCAGGTTCTGCAGAAGCTGGTTGAGCATGCCGCCGTCGTACAGAAAGATCAGGTTGAACAGAAGGCCCAGCGCTGTGGCGCTGATGACGATGGGAAAAAAATACACGGTGCGGAAGAATTTCGCCCCCACCTTGATGTTGTCCACCATCAGCGCCAGCACCAGCGCGATGCCCACCTGAAACACCACGGTCAGAATCATCAGAATCATGGTGTTCTTCAGCGCGGTGCGCATGAGCGGGTCTGTGAACATCTTGACGTAGTTCTCCCATACCGGCTCGTTCAGGCCGCGGCTGCTCTCGCCCAGGCCGCCGATCTTGTTGAGGCTGTTGTAGATATTCATCAAAAACGGATAGTATAAGTACATGGTCAAAAAGAGGAAGGTCGGCACGAGGAACAGCACGAGCGGGCCTTTCTTTTTGTAGATCATCGCATTCATGGCAAGGCTCCCCTTCTTTTCTGCGTTTGTCTGCGGGATGCGGGCGCGCGAAGCGCCGTCGTTTTTCGGACGGACGCGCCGCCGTTCGGTGCGGCGGACGGCCCCGGGGGCGTGCGGCACGGCATGCGCCGCGGCCGAAGGCCCGTTTTTTCAAAAAAGGCCGGAGAGCCGTTTCCAAGCTCTCCGGCCGTATTGGCTGCTTATATCGCTTGCGTCAGGAATCTGCCAGCGGGGTGGCGAGGGCCGTCTCAATGGCCTCCTCCGGCGCCAGGGTGCCTGTCACAACATCCTTGACAGAGGCGAACAGAACGCCGCGGGCAGTCTGGTTCAGCGCATCCTGCACGGCGCTGGCCATGCCTGTCTTGCCGTTGAACATGGTGACGGCCGCCGCGTGCAGGCTGTCGGTATCCGCCGCTTCGGGCAGGCCGGATTTCAGCGCCGTAGGGGCGCCGCCCGCGAACTTGTTGACCATATCGTCGGTGGTCATGTATTCCACGAACTGGACGGCCGCATCGCGCTTTTCGGGGTCGCTCCAGGCTTTCTCGGTGATGTAGTAGCCCATGGAGATGCCGCCCACGATGTCCGTGGCCTTGCGGCTGCCGCTGCCCGGCACATAAGTAACGGTGTAATCGTCGATGTTCTCCACGTTGCCTGCGGCGTCCTCGCTGCCGGTGAACCAGCCCACCTTCCACGAGCCGTCAATGGCGAACGCGGCTTTGTTGTCGGCCATCATCTGGAATGTGTCGGCGTCGCCCGCCGTCAGGGTATTTGCGGGGAAATAGCCCTTTTCGTACATCTCTTTGAGGGTGTTCAGGCCCGCGACCCAGCGCTGGCCCGCTTCGTCGGCGCCGGAAGCAGGGACCTCGGCGTGCTTGGCCACGTCGCCCTGGTTCAGGATGCAGAACTCGAACCAGTAGTGCGGCACCTCCTGCAGGGAGCAGGCGATGGGCGTATAGCCCTTGCTTTTAATGGTCTCACACATCTCCATGAACTCGTCCCAGGTCGTATCGGGGCCGGGGACCTCCAGGCCGCAGTCGGCCAGAACGGTTTTGTTCACGAACATGCCTTCCCAATATCCGCTGGACGGAACGGCGTAGGCCTTGGCGTCCACAAAGGAAAGGGGCATGGCCGCATCCAGCATGTTGGATGCATAGTCCGGGTATTCCTTGCGGATCTCCTCGATGGACACGACCTTGCCGTTCTTGATAAACTCGCTGGCGTCAGTACCCGTGAAGAAGAAGAGCACGTCCGGTTCGCTTCCGGTCTGGAAGTCGGCTTTGACCTGGGCCTTCCACTGCTCGTTTGAGGTGGCGGATTCGTCTACCACAGTGTTGCCCGTGGCCGCTTCGTAACCCGCCACCGCTTCTTCATAATTGGCGCGGTTGCCGTCGTCGCCGCCGTAGGACGTCACGACGCGGATTTCAACAGGCTTTGCTTCGGGGGCGGAGGAGCCTGTGCTTCCGGCCACGGACGCGGAAGCCGGAGCGCTGGAGCCGGAACCGCCGCAGGCGGCCAGCATGGAAGCGCCGAGGCACAGCGCAAGAATGATCGCGAGTGTCTTTTTCATGTTTCAAACCTCCCATTTTCTGGGGGCATGCGCGGCGTTCACAGCACCGTCCGAATGCCTCCCTGTGCCTATAATGTTATACCAGTTTGCACAAAAACTGAATGAACGAACTTGTTTTTTATTGCATATTATTGCCCGTCTTGTTCAAATTTGATATTCATTCTCGACAGCGTATTCCCTTTTTCAGTGATTGTGATGGAAAGGCCGCTCTCCTGCCCGTAGATGATCTTTACCCGCTCGTGTACGTTGCGGATGCCCAGCGAAGCGCTGCCCGTTCCCTCCGGCAGCGGCTCGTCCGAGAGAAGCGTCTGGATCTTCATCAGGTCGTCGTAGGTGGTTACGCCGTCGTTCTCGATCTCCAGCAGCAGCCTGTCCTGCTCGCGGTAAGCGCGGATGATGATGGTGCCTTTCTGCACGGGATTGATGCCGTGCTCCACGGCGTTTTCCAGCAAAGGCTGCAGCACCAGGCGCGGCACATAGCAGTCCAGCGTTTCGGGGGAGATCTCCTTTTCCACGGTCAGCCGCTTGCCCAACCGCTCCCGGATGATGAACAGGTACGCGTCCACATACATCATTTCCTCGGAGAGGTGGATGAGCGGCCGGTGCTTACGGTCCATGGCCGCGTTCAGCATCGTGGACAGCGCCTCCAGCATCTGACATACCTTCACGTCGTCGGCCAGGCGCGCTTCCCAGTTGATGATCTCCAGCGTGTTATTCAGAAAATGGGGGTTGATCTGGCTCTGCAGAGCCATGATCTTCGCGTCCCGCAGGGCCAGCTCCTCCTTATAGATGCGCTCGAACTGATTTTTCAGCTTGTCGCTCATGGCGTTGAAGCTGTTGCCCAGATAGGCGAACTCCTTGCTGCCCAGCCGCCCGGCGTCCACCTGAATGCCGAATTCACCCTGCTCGATGTGCGCCGAAGCCCCGCTCAGCGTGACGATGGGCCGGTTTACCTTGCGGTACAGAAACGCGATGACCGCTCCCATCAGCGGCAGCAGCGCGGCCAGCAGCGCGGCCAGCAGCAAAGCCGTGCTGCGCAGCTGGGCGCGCATGGCCGCGGTGTCGGAGTAGACGATGTATTCCAGCGCACAGCCGGGCACTACGCTTTCACTGCCCCAGACGGCGTAGCTGCCCTGCGCGGGCGCGCCGCCCTGGCCGCCCGCACGGATGTTCCCGCGCAGCTCTCCCGCATCCCGCACGCTGCCCGCAACGGTATACTCCGCGTCGCCCAGCCAGACCGTAGCGTCCGTCATCCAGATGACACTGCGCATACTGTCGAACAGCGTGTCGGTGTTCAGCTCCATCACCAGCACGCCGTAGGTGCGGTAGTTGGCGTCCAGCAGATTGCGCATCATGTACAGGCTGCCGTCCGCCGCAAAGAAACCGATGCCGGTGCCCAGCGCTTCGCTGCGGACCAGTACTTCGTCCCGCACATGCTGCTGATATTTGCGTATGGAGGTATACGAGGTGTTGGAGGTATAGATGGGCGCTGCTGGATCGTCCACCAGCGTGACGATGGTATTGCGGAATTTGTCGTCGTAGCGGTACTGCTGGGTGAGAAAGGTCTGCATCTCGTTGTAAAATGCGACGTAATCGCCCGTTTTCGTGTAGGATGCCCAGGCATTGCCCATGGTGGCGATATAACTGGCCTTACGGCTGGCGGCGATCATGGAATCCAGGTTGCGCCCGGTGATGGCCGCGGCGCTTTGTGCGCTGCGCATCATATCACTGCGGTACTGCCGCGTCATGCTGTCCAGAATATATACACCGCCCAGCGTGACGATGAGTACAACGGGCAGCACCCAGCACAGCAGGATAATGCCCAGCATCCCCTGCCGCAGGCCGAGCTGCCGCCTGTGTTTCATTTTCTGCCGTTCCATGCCTCCGCCTCTTTCCCGGCGCGCTTTGCAAGCATCCGCGCGTCCTGCCCGCTATTATAGCAAAAAAGGGGGACAATGTCCCCCTTTCCCCGCTTTTCGGCCGCTTTTCGTTACAGCGACAAAAACTCCGTCAAAATTTTGGCAATTTTTTCCGCATTTTCCATGGTATCCATCTCACAGAACACGCGCAGCAGCGGCTCGGTGCCGGAAAAGCGCGCGATGACCCAGCCGCCGTTTTTGAAGTACACCTTGCAGCCGTCCATGTAGCTGACCTTGGCGATCTCGCAAGGGAATTCCGGCAGCTGTTTGTCCTCCATCAGCAGCTTGAAGATGCGCGTCCTTTCGGCGCTGCTGAAATGAAAATCGTGTTCCGCCATCTCGGCGGCACCGTATTTCTGCGTAATTTCGTCCCACAGCGCGCTGAGCCTGCGGCCTGTTTTGGCAATGGCCTCAACCAGCAGCGCGGCGGCATAAATGCCGTCCTTGCCCTGGATGTGCCCGCGCACCGTCAGCCCGCCGGAGCTTTCGCCGCCGATGATGGCGCCGGTCTCCACCATCTTGGCAGACACATATTTAAAGCCCACGGGCACCTCGTAGCAGGTCTCGCCGAAGTCCTCGGCAATGCGGTCCAGCAGATGGGTGGTGGCCAGGTTCCGCACCGCTGCGCCGCGCCAGCCGCGGTACCGCATCAGATAGTAATACAGCAGCACCAGAATCTTATTGGGATGCAGGAACTCCGCCTTATCGTCAATGACACCCAGGCGGTCCGCGTCGCCGTCGGTGGCGATGCCGATGTCGCAGCCGTGTTCTTCCACATAGTTCGTCAGGCCCGCCAGCGTCTTGAGGTTGGGCGCGGGCAGCCGGCCGCCGAACAGCGTGTCCCTCCGCTCATGGATGACCTCTACGTCGCACCGGGTGGTGAGCAAGATGGTCTGCAGCGCTGTCTTGGACACGCCGTACATGGGGTCCAGCACCACGTGCAGGCCGCGGGACCGGATGGCCTCTGCATCCACCATTTTGAGGATGCTGTCGATGTAGTCGTTCATCGGGTCGATGAGCTGGATACTGCCCGCAGCAAGCCCTTCTTCGTAGGGCACCGTCTCCACAGGCTCGCCTTCCAGCTCGCGGATATAGCCCTCAAAGGCGGCGGTAAGCGTTTCGTCCGCGTCGCGCCCGCCCTCCATAAACACCTTGATGCCGTTGTAGACGGCCGGGTTGTGGCTGGCCGTGATGGCCATGCCGTAGGGCAGGCCATAGGCAGCCACCGTATACATAATAAGAGGCGTGGGGCTTTCCCGGTGGATGATGCGGCACAGGATGCCCTGTCCCGCCATCACCTCAGCGGCCCATCCGGCGGCCTCCTCGCTCAAAAAGCGCCTGTCATAGCCGATGACGAAGCCCTTGTCGGCCCTGCCCTCATCCAGCATTTTACGCGCCAGCGCCAGCGTCAGCAGCTGGACGTTGGCTTTCGTGAAGCCGTCGCCGATGACGGCGCGCCAGCCGCCCGTTCCAAAATGGATCATCGTTTCGCTCTCCTTCCTGCATATCCCCGCCGGGGAACCTGCGGCGCGCGTCAGCCCAGCACCGCCGTCACGCGGCCCGTCGTGCCGGGCGCCAGCAGCGGCAGCCGTTCCACACGCACACCGTCCAGGTACAGCGCCTTTACGCCCTTGCACACATGGGCGGGGTTCCGCACCTCGATCTCATACACCGCGCCCCGGAACCGCCGCACGGCCGTAAAGCCGTCCCAACCGCCGGGGATGCACGGGTCGATGACAAGGCCGTCGAACTCCGGCCGGATGCCCAGCATATAGCGCGTCGCGGCCACATAGCTCCACCCGCCGGAGCCTGTCATGAACGGATGGTGCGCCTCGCCGAATTTCTTGTGGTCGCGCCCGGTGATGAACTGACAGTAGGAATAAGGCTCCGCTTTGCGCGTCTCTATTTTGTCGTTCTGCCAATAGGGACACAGCGCGTCGTAAAACTGCATGGCCCTGTCGCCCCGTCCCAGCACGCATTCCGCCGCCCACGCCCATGGGTTGGGATGGCTGAAAATGGATCCGTTTTCTTTCAGGCCCTTATACACCCGGGTGACAAAACCAATGTCGTCGTCGGGCTTCGAGTAAGCCGGCGCGTTGAGCATCAGGCCCCAGGGCGTGTAGAGGTATTCCTCCACGCTGTCCATGGCCCGCGCGCCCCGCTCCGGCCCTGCCGCGCCGGAGAGAACGGCCCAGGTGTTGCTCTCCAGATGCACCTTGCCCTCCGTATCCGCGTCCGTTCCGATGGGGCGGCCGTTTTTTGTGAAGCCGCGCAGATACCATCTGCCGTCCCACAGCTCTTTTTCACACACGTCCGCCACGCTGCGCCGCACGGCCTCGTAATGCTCCGCGTCTGCCTTTCGGCCCAACCAGCGGGCCAGTGCGGCAAAGTTTCCCAGTGCCCAAACGTGCAGAAAGCTCACCATCGCGCTTTCGCCCCCGCCCAGGTTCAGGCAATCGTTCCAGTCCGCCCGCAGGCCCTGGCAGATCCCATGCGCACCCACCATGCGCTGGGAAAAATCCAGGATCGTCTTCAGGTGGCCGTAAACCGTGTCCGTCCCTTTATCCGCATAGGGCACCGGCATGTCGAGGAACGCGGCGTCCCCAGTCTCCCGCACATAGTCCGCCACGGTGGAAACAAGCCACAGCGCATCGTCGCTGCATGCGTCCGCCAGGCCGTGGATCATACTGCTTTTATCCGGCGTGGGCACAACGGTCGGGCTCTTGAAACTCTGCCGGGGCGTCTCCTCGAACCATTCCGGCTCGAACAGATGCAGGCCGTATCCCTCGCTGACAAGCCCTTTTAAAAGCTGCACGATGCGCTCTTTGCAGCGGGCGGGGTTCGAGTGCAGCACGGTCATCGCGTCCTGGGCGGTGTCGCGGTAGCCCAGCCCGGTGCGGCCGCCCACCTCGATGAAGCTGGCAAAGCGGGAAAACTGCACGTTTATCTCGCTCTGATACAGCGTCCAGATATTGATGAGCGTGTTCATGCCCTCATTGGGCGTGTCGATCTGCAGCGCCGCGCATTTTTCGTCCCAGTAGTCGCGCAGGGCCGCCAGTGCCGCGTCCCGGGCGGCGGGCGGCGCATATTTTTTGCGGATGCGCACGCCTTCGGCCCGCGGCCCCTCCCCCAGGAAAAACGCTTCGCGCAGGACCTCGCCGGGCGCGAGGATAAAACGCCTGTGCAGCGACGCGCACTGGTTGCCGCCCAGCTCCGTGCTGCCGGAAAGCGTGCCCCGCTCCACGCCGATGGGGTCTGTCTCGGTGCGGTACGGGCCGATGAACGCCTCCCGCACCGTATCGTAGCTGTCCGGCGGGAAAGTGGCCGCAAAATACTGGAAGCCGTTCTCCTCATAGAAAAGGTCCTGTTCGATGATGCCGTCCGCATAGCTGCCGCCCGCGGCATACAGGCTCATCTGAAAGTTGCGGTTGTCCATATCGATATGGTGGAACGACAGCTCGGCGTAGCTGAACACGCTGATGTTCCGCGCCCGGCCGGAGATATTCTCCAACGAAAGGTCCCAGATCTCCACAGCCTCGCCCCGGGGAATGAACAGCGTCTGCACGGCGCGGATGCCGCCGTACTCACATTCGTATTTTGTATAGGACAAGCCGTGGCGGCAGGTATATTTCGCCCAGTCCAGCGGCTTGCCCACGGGCTGCCACGAAACAGACCAGTACTCCCCGGTGTCGTCGTCCCGAAGATAAATGTAATGGCCGGGCCGGTCCATGGGCACGGCGTTGGCGCGAAAACGCGTGATGCGGTGATATTCGGCGCTTTTATGGAACAGGTATCCGCCCGCCGTGTGGTTCACCACGGCGCACATCTCCTCCGTGCCAAGATAATTGGTCCAGCTCGCGGGCAGGTCCACCCTGTCGATGACATATTCCCGGCGGTCGTTGTCGAAGTGGCCGTACTGCATACTGCATCCTCCCTGTACGGGCCGCGCGGAGGGCGCGCCCGGTGTCGTTGCTTTTATTGTACGGCGCGCGGCGCGCGGTGAACAGGGCGGGGCTTGGCATATATTTGCGTTTCTTGCCACGTGGCGCCGGCCATCCCTTTCTCCGGGCGGCGGTGTCTCTGCTCCATGCGGGCCGCACCGGTCATCGGTTTTACGCACCCAAAAAGTCATTTGATTTTTATCATCATTTTTATATTGACTTCGCCTCGCAAAAAGTCTGTTAAATGCGTGCAAATTTTTTCAATTTGTGACCATGTTGTGACCAGGCGGTGGTATACTGAGTATAAACCAGTCACAGAAAGCCCGAAATTCGATACACTCAGGAGGAATACGATGGAAACGAACCGGATGATGTCTCCCGCCGCCAGGCGGCTTGCGGCAGTTGTGCTGGCCGCGCTGCTTTGTCTCTCGCTGTTCTGGCCCAGGGGCGGCTCGCTGACAGCCGTGCTGTGCGGCGCTCCATTGGCCTCCGTAAACGGGCGGCCCGCCGCGCAGGTGATGGCGGTGCAGGCGGAGCAATAGCCTTTTACGCAGAAATGCCGGCGGCGGAAATTTCCGCTGCCGGCATTTTTGATTCTTTTCCCTTTTTCGCCCTGGCTCACCGCCGTTTTTCCATCACGAAATTGGTGAGCGCCACGCCCTGCCGTTCCACCTGCTGCTCCCGGATGACCCGATACCCTCTTTTTTCAAAAAAAGGCTTCGCCGTAATCGATGCGTGGGTGCTGATAACGCCCGCGCACACCTGCTCCAGCCTGTCGCAAAGGGCGGTTGCCACGCCCTTGCCCTGATGGCGCCGGTGGACGTACAAACGGTCCAGATATCCCGAGCCGTCGATATCCCCAAACCCGATGACCGCACCGTCCTCCAAAGCGACAAGGGTATGGTGTTCCCGGAACGAGCGGTCCCAGGCCTCCAGATCCACATGGCCCGTCGCCCACGCGTCCAGCTGCTCCTTTGTATAATCCCCGGCATTGACCGTATGGACCGTGTCGTAGAACAGCTCCGCCAATTCCCGGCAATCCGACGGCCTGTATTTTCTGATCTGCATGCTTATCCTCCGCATCACGGCGCCTCACAGCGCGTACTCCATCTGACAGTCAAACGGCTCCGACGCCACATGGGCCTCATTGTACTCCCGGGCCTCCACGCAGCCCATCGCCGCGTAAAACGCCTGTGTCTCCACCGCCGAATGGGCCGACAGATACAGCTTTTTTCCGCCGTGCGCACGGGCCCACTGCGACGCCCGGGCAAAAAGCTCCCGCCCGATGCCTCTGCCCCGCAGCTCAGCCGAAACGTGCAGGCACGTCAGGTCCCGGTAATCCCCCGCTTTGCCCAGCGGGGCGCTTTCCACCGAGGCAAAGCCCTTGAGCGCGCCGTCCGCAAAGGCCCCCAGCACAACGCCGCCCGTGGCCAGCGTATTTTGCAGGCATTGCACAAGAAACGCATAATCCGCTTCGCTCCAGTCGTCGATGAACGGCGCGTCCCGCACGACCCATACGCCGTTTTCCCTGCGGCGGCACTTCGTCACTTCCTGGCGCCGTTCAAAATGCCGGAACAGCGCCCGGTCCAGCTCGCCGGATGCGATCTCGCGGTATTCCATATCCATTCTCCTTCTATGCGGCCGCCGCGCGCCGCTCAAAACACCTGGAACAGGTAAAACTTCAGATAATTCGTCTCGTCCACACCCCACAGGATGGGATGGTCCGGCGATTGCTGGCGCGCCTCGATCTGGCGCAGCTGCACACCCGCGTCACGGGCCGCGTCTGCCAGCATGGCGCGGAACATCCCGTCCGTGGCAAAATGGCTGCAGCTGCAGGTGGCAAGATACCCGCCCCGGGGCAGCAGCTTCATGGCGCGGTAATTGATCTCCTTATATCCCCGCAGTGCGCCCGGCACTGTCTTGCGGGATTTCGTAAACGCGGGCGGATCCAGAATGATGAAATCATACTTTTTGCCGCCCTCCTCCGCCAGACGGGGCAGCAGGTCGAACACATTGGCCGCCACGCAGTCCATTCTGTCCGACACTCCGTTGATATCCGCATTGCGGCGCGCCATCTCCACGGCGGCCTCGGAGACGTCCACCGCCGTCACATGGGCCGCGCCGCCCTTGGCTGCGTTCAGTGCAAAGGAGCCGGTGTGCGTGAAGCAGTCCAGCACCGTCCTGCCCTGCGCAAGCCGCGCCACAGCCTGCCGGTTGAACCTCTGGTCCAGAAAAAAACCCGTTTTCTGGCCATTTTCCACGTCCACAGTATAGCGGACCCCGTTTTCCACAATTTCCGTCAGACAGGTGTCCGGCCGGGGCAGGCCCAGCGCCGAAAGGTCAAACCAGCCCTTGTTTTCCTCCAGCCCCTCCCGGGCGCGGATGGCAACGTCGTTGCGCTCGTACAGGCCGTCGATCTGCTGGCCGTCGTCCCGCAGCAGCTTTACCAGCAGCGGAAAGAGCATGGGCTTGATGCGCTCGATGCCCACAGAGAGCGTCTGTGCCACCAGATACCGGCCGAAACGGTCCACCGTCAGGCCAGGGAACAGGTCGGCCTCGCCGAAGATGACACGGCAGCTCGAAACCTCCCCGCTCAGCACTGTTTTGCGGTACTCCCACGCGTGGGACAATCGGCGCAGGTAAAACGCCTCGTCGAAGACGTCATTGGCATTGCGTGAAAGGATGCGCACACGGATCTTGCTGTGCAGGCTGATGAAGCCCGTGCCCAGATACCGTCCCTTTGCGCTGATCACGTCCACCAGCGCGCCGTTTTCCGCGGGCTGCGCGTCCGCCACTTCCGTATCGTACACCCACGGATGTCCGCCCGTCAGCCCGCGTTCGGCCTTGGGGGTAACGGTCACCCGGGGATATCCTCTTTGCTGCTTCATGGTCTTTCCGCCTTTTCTTTTGGGTGCGCACGTTTGCGCCCGGCCGGGCTTTTTACAAAGCGCCCGGCATTTTTGACTTGTCGGATACACACTATTATAATGGTCTTACGAAAAAAAAGATAGTGGGGTGTTAAAATGGAGATCGAACGCAAGTGGCTCATCGACGGGTTCCCCGCCGGTCTCCCGCTGCTGAAAGAGGCCCGGGTGCGCCAGGGATATATCTCGACAGCCCCCGTGGTGCGCATCCGGGAGAGCGTGAACGCCGACGGCTGCCGCTGTGTGCTGTGCTTCAAGGGCGAAGGCACGCTGGCGCGGGAGGAGGTTGAAACGGATATTTCTGCGGAATTGTTCCGGCGGCTCACAGCCTTCACCGGGCAGGACCTTGTGACCAAGGATTACAGGGTGTATGCGCTGCCCGGGGGCGAGCGGCTGGAGGTGAGCCTGGTGGACGCGGGCCGGCCCACGGCGTTTTTCTACGCGGAGGTGGAGTTCCCCACCGTGGAGGCCGCCCGCGCCTTTGTTCCGCCGCCCTTCCTGGGCGAAGAAAAGACCGAGAGCGGCGATTTTTCCATGAGCGCCTACTGGCACGCTACCCGCGGCTCCGGCCGGGAGGGATAGCCATGCACACGGGCCGCCTGTTCGAGATCGTATATCTGCTGCAAAGCCGTCCCCGCATGACGGCGCGGGAGTTGGCCGAACGCTTTGAAGTGAGCGTGCGCACGATTTACCGGGACATCGACGCGCTTTCGGCCGCGGGCGTCCCTGTGTACGCGGCGCGGGGCGGAGGCGGAGGCGTGGGGCTGCTGCCCGGCTATGTACTGGACCGCTCGCTGCTGACGGACGGCGAGCAGGACGAGATCCTATATGCCCTGCGGGCCATGGCCGCCGCAGGTATGGGAGGCGCGGCGCTGGAAAAGCTGGCCGGGCTGTTCCAGAAAAGCGGCGACGGCTGGCTGGAGGTGGATTTTTCTCCCTGGGGCTCCGGCCCGGCGGAAAAACGCGTGTTCGCCACACTGAAAACAGCCATCCTTTCGCGCCGTGAGATCGCCTTCGATTATTACAGCGCGCGCGGCGAAAAAAGCCGCCGCACGGCCCAGCCCGTGAAGCTGGTTTATAAAGATGCCGCCTGGTACCTGCAGGCGTACTGCCTGGCACGACAGGCGCTGCGTGTGTTCAAACTGTGCCGCATGCTGGACGTGACGCTGCTGGACGCCGTTTTCACGCCCGGCCCGCAGCACACGCCCCAGCCGATGGACCCGGCGGAGGCCCCCGGTCCGCTTTTGCATCTGGAGTTGATGTTCACGCCCGCCGCCGCGTACCGCGTTTACGATATGTTTCCGCCGGAGTGGGTGACACAGCTGCCGGACGGACGCTTCTTCGTGTCCGCCTTTTACCCCGAAAGCCCGTGGATATACGGTTTTTTGCTGAGCTTCGGAGCCGATGTGGCTGTGCTGTCTCCGCCGCAGGTGCAGCAGGCCCTGCGCGAGGCCGGGCAGAAAGTGGCGGCGCTGTACAGCGCGCCGGAGTGACCCTTTGGCGCGCGGCCGGCTGCGGAAAATTTATTTTTTCTTTTGAATATGACGCAGGATGTCATCTTCCCCGGTTTATACTGAACGTACAACAACCGAAAGGGGAATGCAACATGGAAAACCAGAACGTCAAGCGCTTTTGCCAGAGCTGCGGCATGCCGCTGCAAAACGAGGCCGACTATGGCACCGAAGCCGGAGGCGCCAGGTCGGAGGAATACTGCACCTACTGTTACCAGAACGGCGGTTTCACGGCGGACTGCACGATGGACGAGATGATCGATTTCTGCATCCGCTTCGAACAGCAGCAGAACCCGGGGCTGGACGCCGAGGACGCCCGCCGCGCCATGCGCGCGTGGTACCCCACGCTCAAGCGCTGGAAGCAGGCGCAGGGCTGACGCGTATGCAGCGCGCCGCTCCGGCCCGCGCGGGGGAGGACACTGTACGGGAAAACACCGCGCCGCCAAGGCCGCACGAACTCCACACGACGCCTCTTGGCGCCGCGCGTCTGTGCAAAAATCTCGGGTTTGCACCCCAGGACGTCATGCGGCAGTGCATACGGTGCATCGCACAGCCAGATGCGGTTTATCAGCGCAAGGGCAAAAACTGGTATATCACATCTGCGGACTGCGAATTTGTGGTCAACGCGGGCAGCGGGACGGTCATTACCGCACACCGCCGCCCGCCGCCGCAAAACGGCTCTTGACAAACCGTTTCCGCTTTGCTATCTTAAAAAACAGCAGCTACGCTGCTGTTTTCTACGCGCATCCAGGCACTTTGTGCCCGGGCGCTTGAGATCTTAAGACCATGGGCCGGGACGGCCCACATGGCTGCTTTTTATAGCTTTGCACGGCAAAGCTATAAAAAAAATAGCTGCGGGCTATTTTTTCGGCTGTGCGGCCCGTCCTCGGGCGCGGCCATCAAGATCGTTTTTTATTGGGAGCAATAAAAAAGAATCGAACAGACGGGAGATGGAAGGATGCGCATTTGACCTGCTTTTTGTACGTGCACAAACCTGCGGCGCAGCGTTTTCGCGCGCTGCTGTGGTTTGGTGCGCCTTCCACAAAGCGGGAAAATGCGTTTCGTTCCGGCTCCTTCCGTGTGTAAGGAAGGGCAGGGCCGCCTTTGTGCGGTGCCTGCCTTTTTCAGGGTTTCCGGCGCTTCGGCCCGGCTCTGGACACATGGTGGAAAAAGCCGCGGGCGCGTTCCCGCGGCCTTTTTCGATTGGAGTTGAAGTATATGTCCCAAATCACCGTTTCCCATCTTACCTTCGCCTATGACGGCGCCTGCGACAACGTGTTCGAGGACATCTCTTTCGTGCTGGACACCGACTGGCGGCTCGGCTTTACCGGCCGCAACGGGCGCGGCAAAACCACATTTCTGAAGCTGCTGGACGGCACGCTGGATTCCCGCGGCGCCGTGCGCGCCGGCGTACCCGTGCTGTATTTCCCATTCCCTGTGGAATATCCGGAGGACGATACGCAAGCCGTGCTGGAACGGCTGCTCCCGGATTGCCCGGCCTGGCGCATCTTGCGGGAACTGAATCTGCTGGGTGTGGAGCAAGACGTATTATATCGCCCATTTTATACAATGAGTAATGGAGAGCAAACCAAGATCCTGCTGGCCAGCCTGTTTTTGCACGATGGCGCATTCCTGCTCATCGACGAGCCGACAAACCATCTGGATGCCGGAGGACGCCGCCTTCTGGGTGAATATCTGGCGCAGAAAAGGGGATATATCCTGGTTTCCCACGACAGAGACCTGCTGGACCGCTGCGCCGACCATATGCTGGTACTGAACCGCCGTGACATCACCGTGATGCAGGGGAATTTCACCGTCTGGGAGGAAAACAAACGCGTGCAGGACGACCGCGAACGCGCGGAAAACGAACGGCTGGAAAAGGACATCGCCCGGCTGGGCGAGGCCGCGCGCCGCACCGAGCGCTGGAGCGGCAGGGCCGAGCAGGAAAAGCACGCCCGCAACAGCGGCCTGCGGCCGGACCGGGGCTTTCTGGGCCACAAGGCGGCCAAACTGATGAAGCGGGCCAAAGTCACCGAAGCGCGCCAACAGGCGGCCATCGCAGAGAAAAAAACACTGCTGCGCAATGTGGACGAGGCCGACGGCCTGAAGCTGCACCCGCTGGCCTGGGGCAAAAGCGGGCCGCTGGTGCGCGCCGAAGGCCTGAGCCTTTCCTACGGCGGGCGCACGGTGTGCGCAGGCCTGACGTTCACGCTTCGCCCCGGCGAGCGCATGGCTGTCACCGGCCCCAACGGCTGCGGTAAAAGCACGCTGCTGAAAAAGCTGTGCGGTCAGGACGTCGCCGCCTGCGGTACGCTGGCGCTCGGCGCGGGGCTTATTGTGTCTTATGTGCCCCAGGACGCATCATTTCTGCACGGCGGCGCACGAGACTACGCCCGGAACGCGGGCGTGGACGAGACGATGTTCCTGACGCTGCTGCGCAAGCTTGGCTTTGAACGGGTGCAGTTTGAAAAGGATATGTCGGATTACAGCGCCGGACAGAAAAAGAAAGTGCTGCTGGCCCGCAGCCTTTGCGAAAGCGCTCATCTTTACCTGTGGGACGAACCCCTGAATTATATCGACGTACTGTCCCGCATGCAGATCGAGCAGCTTTTACTGGACTACCGGCCCACAATGCTGTTTGTGGAGCATGACGCGGCCTTTGTGCGCCGGGCCGCCACCGGGACGCTGGCGCTGTAAGCAGGTGCCCCATCACAGGAAAGAAGGAATTTTTATGGAGCTTACCATCCGGGCGGACGTTTCCACCCATATGCGGGAATTGAAGCAATGGCTTGCACAGACGCGGGATGAGCCCGCCGAGGATATGAACGGCTTTTTCGCCGCCCGCGTGGACACCTATGAAGCGCACATGTCCGTGTGGGACAAAGCATATGGCCGTGTGGCCGAGCTGACGCCCGGAGACTGCGTCCCCCTGCTGGACCTCGGCTGCGGCACCGGGCTGGAGCTGGACCGCATCTTTGCCCGCTGGCCGGAGCTTGCCGTCACGGGAGTGGACCTGTGCGCGGCCATGCTGGAAAAGCTGCGTGCGAAGCATGCCGGGCGGCGGCTTGAGCTACGGTGCGCGGATTATCTGGCGATGGACCTGGGCGCGGAGCAATACGGCGCGGTCGTTTCCGTAGAGAGCCTGCACCATTTTACCCCGGAGCAAAAGCTGGAGCTGTACAAAAAAATTCATGCCGCCCTGCGGCCCGGCGGCTTTTTTCTGGAGGCGGACTACATCGCCTGCTGCGAGGAAGAGGAGACTCTGCTGCGGGCGGAAAGCGCGCGCCGCCGGGCTCGCGCGAACATCCCGGCGGATGTGTTCATCCACTTCGACACGCCGCTGACGCTGGAGCACGAGCTTGCCCTGCTGCGGGCCGCGGGCTTTTCGTGCTGCGAGGCCGTGGACAGCATCGCGGGAGCCACGTTCCTGCGCGGCCGCAAATAAGACTGGTAACAGAAAAGCCTTACAAAAGAGTAAGAAAGCTGTAAGCCCTGTTCCGGTTGCGCGCGGCGCACAGCCATGATACAATAATATATCCTTATTTTTGCTGCAAAGGAGGCCGCGCCCAGTGCAGTTCACATCCCTTGCCTATCTCGGCTTTTTCGCCGCCGTGTTCGCCGTACACTGGGCCGTGCCGCAGAAAGCGCGCTGGGCCGTTTGCCTGGCCGCGTCGGCCGGTTTTTACGCGTTGCTGGGCGCGCCCATGCTTGCCGTGCTGGCGCTGTGCATCGCCGTCTCTTATCTGGGCGGCCTGTGGCTGCAGCGGCGGCGGGGCCGCAGGCCCGCGCTGGCGCTGGCCGCGGCGGCGGCGCTGGCGCCGCTGCTGTTCTTCAAATATTTCAATACGCTGCTGGGCGCGTATGTACCCGAAAGCGTGCGCGCGTTCAGCCTGCTCACGCCCGTCGGCATCAGTTTTTTCACGTTCAAAGCTGTGGCGTATCTGGCCGAGGTGTACAAGGGCGCTCTGCCTCCCTGCCGCCATTTCGGACGGTACGCGCTGTATGTTTCATTCTTTCCCGAAGTGAGTATGGGACCCATCCAGCGCCCGGGCGACCTGATGGCCCAGATCGGCACGCCCCGCGCATTTGACGCCGGGCGCGCGGTACGCGGCGCGCAGCTCATGCTGTGGGGGTATTTTGAAAAGCTGGTGGTGGCCGACAACCTGGCGCCTTATGTTTCCGCCGGGCTGGACGCCCCCGACCTTGTGATGGGCCTTTCGGTGTTCCTGGCCAGCGTACTGTACGCGGTGCAGCTCTATGCGGATTTCGCCGGGTATTCCCACATCGCCATCGGCTGTATGCAGCTTTTGGGCTTTGACGTACCGGAAAATTTCCGCGCGCCCTATTTTTCCACGTCCGTCAAGGAGTTCTGGAACCGCTGGCATATTTCGCTCTCCTCCTGGCTGCGGGACTATGTCTACATCCCGCTGGGCGGCAGCCGCTGCTCCACAGCGCGCTGCTGCGTCAATCTGCTGATAACCTTCCTCGTCAGCGGCCTGTGGCACGGCACCGGGCTTCAATTCGCCGTATGGGGGCTGCTGCACGGGGCATACCTTGCGGTGGGACGGCTCACCGCGCCCGCCCGCGCGCGGCTGTGGCGCGCCTCGCACATTCCGGAGCAGAGCGCCCCGGCCCGCGGGCTGAAAATGCTTGTCACTTTCGTGCTGGTGTGGTTCGGGTGGGTGTTTTTCCGCGCGCCCACCCTGTCCGGTGCGCTGCATCTGTTCGCCCGCATGCCGGACAGCTTTTCTCTTGCGCCCCCGGCGCTGAAAAACGCTCTCGCCATGCTGGGGTTTAACAGCGGTATGCTGGTACGCGTCGGCTTTGCCTGCGCTCTGCTGTGCGCGGTGGACTTCGCCGCGAGGCGCACGGGCTTTTCCGCCTGGCTTGCGGGGCGCAGAAAATGGTTCCAGGCCGCGCTGTGCTATGTGCTGGTTCTGGCCATCCTGTTTCTTGCGCCCATCGGCGCATCCCCCACGCCCATCTACTTCCAGTTTTAAGCGCCGCGCCCCCGAACGGACGCGGCCCGAATATCCGGGAGGCTTCCATTGAAACGCTTTTTAAAGATCCTCGCGCTGTTTCTCGCGCCCGTCATCCTGCTGCTGGGCATGTTTTCCCTTGCCCTTGTGCGCTCGGGCGAGCTGACGCCCACAGCGGACATTGAAGCCGCTGCGCTGGACGGCGGGCTGGAGCTGTTCGGCCTTGCCTACCGGGATGATACCCGCGCCTTGAAGCAGGCCGTGGCCAACGCCCGCGGTGCGGACGTGCTGGTGCTGGGCACCTCGCGCTCCATGCAGCTGCGCGGCGCTTTCTTCGCATCAGACAGCTTTTACAACGCAGGCGGCGGCATCGCCTATATTTCACAGGCCCAGGTGTTTTTGGAAAACATGCCGCCGGACGCACGGCCGAAGCATCTGCTTCTGGTGCTGGACCAGTATTTCTATAATGAGACCTGGACCTCCATCGAACCGGAGGACAGCGCGGCCCTGCGGCCCTATACGCAGCCGGACGCCTTTTACGCTCTGCGCCGGGCACTGGCGGATTATCTGGACGGAAAATATTCCCTGCTGCATGTGCTGGGCACGCAGGACGGCGTGTACGGCATGTCGGCCGCCGGGCGCGGCGCAGGCTTTTACGCAGACGGCTCATACACCTACGGCACCGCCGTGCTGCACCCGGAAAAAAGCGTGGACGCAGAGTTTAAGGATACGTTCCAGCGCATCGCAAAAAACACGAACCGCTTTGAGTACGGCGAAACGCCGGACGCAGAAAGCCTTGCCCAAACGGAAGCTCTGCTCGCTTTCTGCGCCCGGGCCGGCATCGAGGTAACGGCATTCCTGCCCCCCTACGCCCCCTCTGTGTGGCAGCGCATGCAGGAGACCGGGCAGTACGGCTACATCCCGGCCACCTTCGCGTCGCTGGAGACGATGTTTGCCCGGTACGGCTTTGAGGTGTTCGATTACTCCTATCTGCCGGAGACGAATGACAGCCAGTATGTGGACGGCTTCCACGGCTCCGACCGTGTATATGCGGCGCTGTGCGCGCGGCTGGCGGAGGATTCGCTTCTGCTGGGCGCACAGTTCGACAGCGCCGCGCTGACGGCGCTGTTTACGGCGCAGGGAAACCCTCTGACGGTTTCCCTGCCATAGACCCGCCTTAAAAAGCAGAAACAGCGGCGGGCCGCCCACACCGGGCGCGCCCTCCGCTGTTTTTGGTATTTGATCCCGTTTTTTCAGCCGCCGATCAGGAAGTCCAAAACATCCATCGCTCCGTCGCTCATTTCCTTGTACAGCTCGGTATAGCCGCACCGGGTGCAGGTGATGGTGGTGAAGCGCTTGTTCTGTACGTCGAACAGCTTGGCAAAATTGCCGCCGGTCGCCTGGAACTGGTCGGCCTCATACTCCATATTTCCGCACTTCGGGCATACATACTGCTGCCGTTCCATGGTGCATCCCCTCCTTTTGGTACCAGTTTACGCGAGATTGAGCCGCTTTGTCAACAACCAGCGCGTTATGCAGAAATAAATCACACAGCCGACCAGCAGCACTGCGCCCACGGCCCCCATTACGGCGCACATCACGGCGGCGGGTGCGGCGTGCTCTACCATAGGGACCAGCGCATCCATGGCCCCGGTCGCCGCAAGTACCACGCCGCTGACGAGCATACCGGCCACCGTCAGCATCTGCAGCCCGAAATTGAGTATAAAATACGCCGCGATGCTGGCCCCCAGGCGGCTGATGGGCCACTGCCCGCCGATGGCCATGCACATGTAAAGCTGTAAATATGTGTTCACTGTACCGATAATAAAAAGCACCAGCATCACGGCGGCGGGCATCCATAGGCCCGTCCCCATCTCCGCGCGGAACGCTGCGCTGAAGCGTGCAAGCGTCATGCCGTTTTCCGCCGCGCCGGGAATAGAGAAGATCAATGCAGCGGCAGCCAGCACCGCCAGCGCCAGTGAAAGGAGCGTCCACACTGTGCCCACGGCCAGCTTGGCCGTGATGTGCTGCGCGGGTGTGACTGGCAGCGTGAACATCAGATATCCCTCGTCCCCCAGCAGGTTTTTGTAGAACCGCTGGATGGTGACGACCACCGCGGCCGTCATCATGGCCATCATTGCAATAAAGGTGAGCAGGCACAGCAGCCCGGAAGCGAGGCCGAGCACCGGCCCTCCCCAGCCCGTTCCGCCGGGCAGCACCAGTATGCCGCCCAGCTTTACGGTCAGCGCCGCCGCGCCCGTCAGCACCAGAACCGTGCCCAGTATGGGCAGAAAAATACGCGCCGTCGCCTTGAATTCATGTTTGATGAGTTTCGCTAACATTTGAATACCTCCCTGAAAAACGCGTCGACGCTTTTGCCCTGCGCCGCACGGAGCTCATCCACACTGCCGGACGCCACAAGCCTTCCGCCGCCGATCATCACGACGTCGTCCAGCACCTTTTCAATGTCGCCGATAAGATGTGTGGAAAGCACCAGCGCCGCGTCCTCGCTGTAATTGCGGATGATCGTATCCAGAATGTAATCCCTGGCCGCGGGGTCCACGCCGCCGATGGGCTCATCCAGCAGATACAGCCCGGCGGCGCGGCTCATCACCAGCACAAGCTGCACCTTCTCCCGCGTGCCCTTGCTCATGGCGCTGATCTTGTCCCCCGGCTGGATCTTCAGATCCGCCAGCATCGAGACCGCCTTTTCCCGGCTGAAATCAGCGTAAAAATCGCAGAACAGCTCCAGCGTCTCGCGCACGCGCAAACCGGCGGGCAGATACGTGCGTTCCGGCAGATACGCCACGCGCGCTTTCGTCTGCGGCCCCGGCGCCTGTCCGCATACGCGAAGGCTTCCGCCCGTGGGCACCAGCAGCCCCGCCGCCAGCTTCATCAGCGTCGTCTTGCCGCTGCCGTTCGGCCCCAGCAGGCCCGTGATGCGCCCGCCGGAAAAAACCGCCGTAAAATTGTCCAGCGCTTTGTTCGGGCCATAGGCCTTTGTCAATGCGCTGCACGTCAATACCGCTTCCATCATTATTCCTCCTGTGCCTTTTGCTGCAAAAGTGCCAGCGTCTGCGCCCGGGTGTATCCCAGCTTTTCCATCATCTGCAAAAATGCGCCGATCTGCTCGGCAGCCAGTTGTTCGCGCAATTGTGCGATCATTGTTTTATCCTCCGTTACGGTGCGGCCTGCCGTGCGCTGTGTATTCAAAAGGCCGCGTGCTTCCAGTTCCTGCAGCGCACGCTGCATGGTGTTTGGGTTTACCGCCGCTCCGGCAGCCATCTCCCGCACGCCGGGCAGCCGTGCGCCCGCCCGGTATTCACCGGCCACGATGGCAAGCTCCAGCTGTTCGATGAGCTGCAGGTAAACGGGCCGGTCGGCTGTAATGTTCCACTTCATGCGCTCGTCTCCTTGTGTCAATGTATTAACCGCTTAATACAATAATACAATATATTTTTCAAAAGTCAATAGAGGAAAATATAAAATTGGGGCTGGACTTTTCAAAAAAGGTATGCTATAATAATTTTCGCTGTGGAGGCGTAGCTCAGCTGGTTAGAGCGTTCGGTTCACATCCGAGAGGTCGCGGGTTCGAGCCCCTCCGTCTCCACCATATAAAAAGCCGCATTACACTGTCATTTGTTCGGTGTTTGCGGTTTTCTTTTTGCCTTGTTTATGCGCGCCAATATCCTTACGGTGTTATTTACAAAATATGCAAATCAAAATGCAAGCCAAACATAAATTAAAACTCCCTCGGTAGTTGTTACCGGGGGAGTTCTGTTTTATCAACAGATATCAACGCCGACAGACTTTGCCTTTTTATGGGATTTTGGGAAGTGCCAGGAGTTGGACTTTATCCTATATTAATGTCCACTGAACAAAAAAAAGGCCACGTGATATCAAGAAATAGCGCCGTT
>OLQF01000506.1_pt1 | contig 28433 bp, 28 predicted proteins | sample 1643171 | NCBI WGS metagenome assembly OLQF01 (sample SAMEA3136702, study PRJEB25190) | human gut metagenome | reverse complement strand
TGAGTGTACCATAAATGCCTTTTTATTTTTCTAACTTAATTTTACAATTCGCGTTTTTAATAACAAAAGAAATAATTAACATAAAAGACTTTACTTTTGCTTGTTGGTTTGTGTGTCAGGTAATTCAGCCGTGATTTTAGCAATTTGTTCTTTAATTTGAGCAATCCGAGGTTCCGCTTGGAATTTGAAATCAGTGATTTCTTGTTGCAGGTCTTTTGAAAATTCAGTTGCCAGTGGAACGTTTTCTTCGACAACTGCCAAATTTCGTTGCACCTGATCCCAGTCATTCGTGACTTGATTTTTCAGTGAACGATAGTCCTCTAGCTCATTGATTAAATGTTGGCGTGTTTCTTTCCCGCTTCTTGGAGCAGCCAACAAGCCGCCAATGGTACCAGCAGCTGCACCAAAAAAGAGACCTTTAATAAATTTTTTCATTTAGTTCACCTGCTTTGCAATGGTCTCAGCAATTTCTTGCATCGCTTCGGCGGAATAGTCCTCTTGATGGTTGCCAAAATGAATAGAGAAATCATCTTCTTTTGAATAACGGGGAATCAAATGAACGTGGGAATGGAAAACGGATTGATAAGCCACTTCCTTATTGTTATTTAAAATGTTTAATCCTTCCATTTCTGGAAAAGCTTTTTCTAATGCTCGTGCTACTTTAGGAATACGAGCAAAGACGTCGCTTGCTAAAACGTCATTATATTCAAAAATATCAGCAACGTGTTGTTTTGGAATCATTAAGGTATGCCCTTTGGTCACTTGTGTAATGTCTAAAAACGCGTAGACTTTCTCGTCTTCATAGACTTTATAACTTGGGATTTCGCCGTTGATAATTTTACAAAAAATACAATCATTCATGAAAAATTCCTCTTTTCTCTAGGTTCTTTCCTTTACTTTACCACAAGTTGATTTCTCTGTGGATGAAAAAGTACGTGAGTTCGCTAAAAAGTTCGTTTCATTTCGTGTATAATAAGAGAAAGAAAAAAATCCATTTAATTAAGGGAGTAATTTTTGAATTCTTGGTTCGCTTAGGGTTTAATAATGGTAGAGAAAAGGTTGGAGGCAAAAGAAATGAGCTTAACAATTGAACATTTAACAGGAGGTTACGGCCATATTCCTGTCTTAAAAGATATTAATTTTGACGTCAAGTCTGGTGAAATGGTTGGTTTAATTGGCTTGAATGGTGCGGGGAAAAGTACCACCATCAAAAATATTATTGGGTTACTTACGCCGCAAAAAGGCAAAATTATGATTGACGGGGAAACATTGCAACAAGCACCTGAAGAATATCGTAAAAAAATCGGGTATATTCCGGAAACACCTTCTTTATATGAAGAATTAACATTGAAAGAGCATATCGAAGTAACGGCCTTGGCTTATGATATTCCATTAGAAGAAGCGTTCAAACGAGCAGAACCATTACTAAAAACGTTCCGTTTAGACAATAAATTGGAATGGTTTCCTGCTAATTTTTCAAAAGGCATGAAACAAAAAGTTATGGTACTTTGTGCATTCTTAATTGAACCGAGTTTATATATTATTGATGAACCTTTTCTAGGCTTAGATCCTTTAGCAATTCATGCTTTATTAGAATTAATGGATACGATGCGTAAGCAAGGGGCAGCGATTTTAATGTCCACGCATATTTTAGCAACAGCTGAAAAATATTGTGATCGTTTTGTGGTGCTACACGAAGGGAAATTACGGGCAAACGGTACAATGGCTGAATTACGTGCAGAATTTAATTTACCAGAGTCTTCTTTAGATGATATTTATCTTGCCTTGACGAAGGAAGAAAAGGTGGGGTAACATGGGCGAATTTTTTAGTCAACGTTTGTCACGGCATTTCAAAAAAATGTCCAAGTACTTGCGCTATATTTTAAATGATCATTTTGTTTTAGTCTGTATGTTTTTATTAGGCGGATTAGGTCTGTACTATTCCCAGTTGTTAAAAGAATTACCTCGTGATTTTGTTTGGGGCAGACCGTTAATTCTATTGGGCTGGCTGCTACTCATTCAAGTTGGTAAGTTGGCTACTCTGACAGAAGAGCCCGACAAGGTTTTTTTATTACCAAAAGAAAAACAATTCGCTGCTTATCTGAAACGAGCGCTGCGCTACTCTTTACTTTTACCGATTGTGGTCAGCTTTCTAGGAAGTGGCCTATTGATGCCGTTGATTGTAGTCACAACAGGTTGGTCGTTTCAAACCTTCTTTTTATTTTTGGTCATGCTAGTTTGTATGATTTATACACATCTTAGTTTACAAAGCTATGGGCTCTATCATCTTTCGTCAACCACTTACCGTAGTTGGTGGTTTGTTTGGTTGATCAGTAGTCTCTTGATTATGACGGGAGCTATTTACTGGACGCCTTGGGTTGGTGTGATTGGTGGCATCATTCTGGCCGTTTGTTTATCGAGTATTTGGCAAAATAAGATGAAAAAGAGTTTCTTGGATTGGGAAAAAATGATCCAAAAAGAACAAAACAGAATGCATAGAATTTATAAATTCATTCAGCTGTTTACAGATATTCCTGAAGTGAGTAGTACAGTGAAACGCCGTAAATACTTAGATCCTCTCCTCGGAGTAGTCAAAAAAACATCTGAGAACACGTATGCTTACTTATTCATTCGGAGCTTTTTACGAGGTAGCGAATATAGCGGCTTATTGTTTCGTTTGATTTTGGTTGGTGGCGTGCTACTCTTCTTTTTACAAGAATTCTGGATTGCGTTGGTAGTTGCTTTATTGTTTGTCTATTTAATCGGGTTCCAGTTGATTCCCATGTACACGCAATTTGATTATATGGTGATGACACAGTTATATCCAATTTCAATAGAAAAAAAACAAGCAGCGATTCGCCGGTTAATTAGCGGCGCATTATCTGTTGCGGCCATTATTTTTGGTGGGATTGTCTGCCTTCGTTTAGGCAGTTTGCAAAATAGCTTGATCATTCTGGGTGCCTTAATTGTAGAAGTTGTGATTTTCACTAAAATGTATGTTCCAATGCGCTTGAATAAGTTATAAAGATGAGAAAACCCAGCAAAATTTACAAAAGAACCACATAGAAGCTTGACGAAGCAAGGTTTGGCGACTAAAATGGTAATTGCTGTAAAAATTGCAATAAAATTGTGTTGAGATAGGAGATAATTTCCATGGAATTTCAGTTGGATAAAGACTGGCGTCTGCAGCCGATAAAGGGCGCAACTGGTCAAACATACATGGGAATAAAAGAAACAGAGAAAGTGTTCATTAAACGAAACACTTCTCCACTTCTTGCAGCATTGTCTAAAGAAGGGTTAGCCCCGAAGATGATTTGGACAAAGCGGACAGCGAATGGCGACGTACTAACAGCCCAAGAATGGCTGGAAGGACGTTTATTACATGCGGACGAAATTGGCAAACGCAATGACGTGATTGACGTGTTATACCAATTGCATCATTCCAATTTGCTGAAAGACATGTTGAAAAAAATTGGTGGCGAAGTTTGTACCCCGCTAACAATGTTGAAAGAGTATAAGCGTCAACTACCTAAAGAATTAAAACGAAACAGTTATTTAAAAGAAGTAATCACTTATTTATATAATCATTTACCAGAATATCCAGAAACTAGTTATGTAGCTGTTCACGGCGATGTGAATCATCGGAATTGGTTAGTCTCGAATAATTATCTCTATTTAGTAGATTGGGATTCTGTGATGGTCGCGGACCCAGCGGTAGATTTAGGAATGATTTTGAGTCATTATGTCCCTCGTTCCGGTTGGAATCAATGGTTACTATCTTATGGTTTAATCCCGAATGAAAGTACGGTTCAACGAATTTATTGGTATGGTTTATTTAGCTTTTTACAAGAGATTGTTCGTCATCACCAAGAGGGCGAAAGAAGAGCAATGACTGCAGAAATTTTACAATTAAAACGAATGTTTAGTAGTTAAACTAATTCATTTAACATCCACACAGGCTGGCGAATTTCACCAGTCTGTTTTTAAAAGAAAGGAATTTTAAATATGCGTGTAAGAAATAGACCCGGAGCAGCAGAATATATGGCAAAATATCCACAATATGTGGTAGAAGGCCCTGAAAAATGGCAAGGGAAATGGCAAGAACGTTTTGGCAATAATCATCCCATCCACATTGAAATTGGTTCAGGTAAAGGTCGTTTTATTTATGAAATGGCTAAAGCACATCCTGAAATTAATTATATTGGTATCGATATGCAATTAAGTATTTTATCGATTGCATTAGATAAGCTAGTGGCCGAGCCGTTACCTAATCTACAGTTATTGCGAGTAGACGGCGAAGCATTAACAGAATATTTTGCTGAAAATGAAGTAGATTTAATCTATTTAAATTTTTCAGATCCTTGGCCAAAGAAAAAACATGAAAAACGTCGTTTAACGTATAAAAACTTTTTAGCGACAGATGAAATTATTTTAAAACCAAATGGAGAAATTCATTTTAAAACGGATAATCAAGGGCTCTTCGAATACTCATTAAGTAGCTTTTCTAAATATGGCATGATTATTGAACGTGTATGGCTAGATTTGCATAATAGCGAGTTTGAAGGCAACATTATGACAGAATACGAAGAAAAATTTTCTAGTCGTGGTCAACGAATTTATCGAGTAGAAGCACGTTTTGTTGCAAAATAAAAACAAGCATTCCTTTATTTTAAGTGAAGGAATGCTTGTTTTTTATTATTTAAGAAAGCCTAAGTTGTCGTTCTTAGAGCATAGGCATCCAATAAAATTCTTGCCAGAATGGATAGTGGTAACCGTGAACGCACTTCATAATCGGGGAAAAAGGAGCCTTCTGATTTGAAGCCCACGAACGGAATTTCAATATATTTCATTAAACTAGAGTGTTTGCTTGCAGTTAAAAGGATAGTCCCAATTTCTGAGTCGTAACAGTTTTTACCAGCGACAACTAATTCTTGAGTTTCTCCGTTTAAAGAAACAAAAAGAGCCACATCTTTTTTTGATAACTTTTTACTAATATTTTTAATAATTTCTGGGTCCGTATGCAGTTCACAGTATTTGCCAGCCAATTGAAACTTAACCATCATTTCCTGAGCAATTAATTCTGAAAAACCTCTAGCAAAGATAATAATCCGTCGAGAAGCCTTGATTTTTTGGATCGCATCTTCGATATTACCAATTTCAATCATGTTAATCGTGCGAGTTACTTCTTCTTCATTCTTTAAAATGGCCGTCCGAATTCCTCGGTCTACTTTTTCTAATGCTGAAAAATTTATATTTTGGTTTTCTTTATCTTTCAAGTGATGCTTGAAGGATGTGAAACCTTCATAGCCTTTCTTTTTCATGGTTCTTACAATCGTCGCAGTTGATACGTTGGCTCGTTCGCTTAATTTTACAATGGAATAATCAGGGATTTCTAAAATATGTGTTTCGATAAAATGCCAGAGATATTGCTCCGACTCACTCAATTTTTGTTCCATAATGGCCAGCCCTTCTTTCTTTCACTAAAAAACATTTATAAGCCTATTTTTAATGAAAAAAAATAAAAAAGCTAGAGAAATTATGAAATTGTAAATGTTTTCTATATTTTTGCGAAAGAATGAAAACCTTTACATGGTATTTTGAGACATAATAAAGAGGAGAAAGGAGGAACTACAGTGACTATTTATACATGTACATTAAATTTAGCCATTGATTTATTTATCGAAACAGAAGAGCTAGTTCCTTTTGTCGTGAATCGCACGAAGGAAGATGATATTCAAGCAAACGGGAAAGGAGTCAATGTTTCCCTAATTTTAAAGATGTTAGGGATTGATAATACCGCTTTGGGAGTCAAAGCTGGTTTCACTGGGAACTATGTCGAGGATTATTTAAAAGAAAAAGAGATAACCACTGATTTTATCGAAGTCGCTGGCACAACGAGAATCAATGTGTTTACAAAAGTTACCCAAGATCAAAAGGAATACAAATTAGTCAATAAGGGACCAAAATTATCTGAAGAACATGTACAACGTTTTTTGAAAAAAATTTCAGAGTTACGTAAAGGGGATTATTTGTGCGTATCAGGAAGTTTACCACAAGGGGTTTCGCCAAGTATTTTGATTGAAATTAGCCGAATTTGTTTTGAAAAGCAGGTGTTCTTAATTTTAGACAGTAGTTATGAAGAAATTTTAGATTGTTTGCCTTATCAACCATTTTTATTGAAACCAAATGAAGAAGAACTTCAAGAGTGGTTTCATACAGAAGTGCAGACTAAGGACGATTACATTTTTTACGGACAAGAATTACTGAAGCGGGGAGCCAAAAATATTTTACTTTCTTTAGGTAGTGAAGGGGCTTTATTTATGAATAATGAAAAGGTTCTTTCAGGCAATTCACCAACTGGAATGGTTGTGAATACAGCTTGTTCAGGGGATGCAATGTTAGGTACCTTTTTAGCTGGCTGGCATCAAGGACTTTCATTGGAAAAAAATTTAAAAAGAAGTATTGCAGCAGGTAGTTCAACAGCATTTCGCAAAGGATTGACAGATTTTTCAGATGTTCAGGAGTTAGAGCAACAAATAAAGATTCAAGAGGAGGAATAAACAGATGGCTACGTATCAATTAATAGCTGCTACAGGTTGTCCGACGGGAATAGCGCACACGTATATGGCACAGGAGGCATTGGAACAAGCTGCGAAACGTAAAGGTATTACGATTAAGGTTGAAACACATGGTCAGATTGGTATAGAAAACGAGTTAACACCTGCAGAAATCCAAGGAGCGGAGGCAGTCATTATTGCCGCCGACAAAGACGTTCAAGCAGAACGTTTTGCTGGGAAACGAATTATTGATGTCCCTGTCAGCGTTGGCATTAAAGAAGCAGATCGCTTAATTGAAGAAGCGCTCGCAGGAAAAGGATCGATTGCGGCCGAAAACCAAGCAGTGGACGAACTTGAACAGGAGACACAAATTTCTTCAGGAAATGTTGGACATAGTATTTATAAAAACTTAATGAATGGCGTTTCTCACATGTTGCCGTTTGTAGTAGCAGGCGGCATTTTAATTGCTCTTTCTTTTGCTATTTGGGGTATTTATTCATTTGATCCAGAAAGTAGTCAGTATAATGCTACCGCTGCTATGTTAAAAAGTATTGGTGATGCCTCAATGGGAATGATGGTGCCAATCTTATCTGCGTATATCGCAGAGGGGATTGCGAAACGACCTGGTTTGGTTGTGGGCTTTGTCGGTGGTTTGATTGCTAACACTGGTGATACTGGCTTTTTAGGAGGGATATTATCTGGTTTCCTTGCTGGGTATTTCATTCTTTTATTACAAAGAGTATTTAAAGGTTTGCCTAAATCATTAGATGGTTTAAAAGCAATTTTCCTTTATCCAGTCATTGGCGTTGCAGTTATTGGTATCACTATGTCTTTACTAGCAGATCCGATGAAAGCTGTTAACGAAGGAATGATGAGCTTTTTAGCTAGTTTCCAAAATTCCAGTCCGTTGGTTTTAGGAATTATTGTGGGTTGTATGTGTGCCTTTGATATGGGAGGTCCAGTTAATAAAGCGGCCTATGTTACTGGAACGGCACTCTTAGCTCAAGGAAATACTTCTTTTATGGCAGGAGTTTCTGCTGCCTGCATAGCGCCACCTTTAATTACAGGCTTTGCTACATTATTCTTTGGAAAATACTTTGACACAAATGAACGCAATGCGGGCCTAGTGAACTTTATTTTAGGCTCCACACATATTACAGAAGGCGCTATTCCGTTTGCGGCAAAAGACCCATTGAAGGTTTTACCAATTATGATGCTCGGATCTTCAATTGCGGCAGTCTTAACGTATATGTTTGGGGTACAAGTGCCAGCACCTCATGGAGGATTTCTTGTTTTACCAGTTGTTACTCACGCTGTTCAATGGGTTCTGGCAATTTTAGCTGGTTCATTGGTAGGTGGTTTATTGCTAGGTTTTGTACAAAAAAGTAGAATCGCCAAACAAGAGCAATCGTTATCAAAAAAATGAAATAACAGGAATTAGGAGTGGATGGAATGGCTTTTATTAAAGAAAATCATATTTTTTTAAATCAACAGTTACAAACGCAAGAGGATGTTTTTCACTTTTTAGCAAAAAAATCAACAGAATTGGAAGTTGCTCAGGACGCACAGGAAGTTTTCGATAAACTGAACGAGCGAGAACAAGAAGGAACAACGGGGATGATGAATGGATTTGCGATACCTCATGCAAAAGCAGCAACGATTCAACAAGCGGCCATTATCATCGTTACCTTGGACCAAGGTGTTGAGTGGCAGAGCCTTGACAACCAATTAACGGAGTTTGTGATTGCGCTGTTTATTCCAGATGCCGAAGCTGGCACGACACATTTGAAATTACTCTCTTCCGTTGCGCGCCTCCTATTAAGAGAAGAAGTTACTTCTGGACTGAAACAAGCAAGTTCGCCAGCTGAAATTGCTACGTTACTAAATAATCAATTAGGAGAGGGAACAGAATGAAAAAAATTAGTGAACAAAAACGTAAACATTTAGAAAATCTGGTAGATGATCAAGGGATTATTGGAGCACTAGCCATTGATCAACGTGGGGCCTTAAAACGCATGATGGGAAAATACAAAGAGGTGACTGCGCAAGAAATCAGTGACTTTAAAGTATTAGTATCTCGTTGCTTAACACCAGAGACTTCAGCAATTTTGTTGGATCCAGAATATGGCCTAGCTGCTGCTGAAAATCGAGCACAGACTTCAGGTTTGTTACTTGCGTATGAAAAAACGGGCTACGATGCTTCGACACCAGGACGGTTACCCGATAGTCTTGATGTTTGGTCGGTTAAGCGTTTAAAAGAAGCGGGCGCAGACGCGTGTAAATTTTTACTTTATTACGATGTTGACGAAAGTGAAGCAATCAATGAACGAAAGAAAGCTTATATAGAACGGATTGGTTCAGAGTGTTTAGCCGAAGAAATTCCATTCTTTTTAGAAATTGTCTCTTATGATGCAAACAATTCGGATAGTGCTTCAAAAGAATACGCTAAAGTAAAACCGCACAAAGTAATTGAAGCGATGAAAGAATTTTCAAAGGATCGCTATAATGTTGATGTTTTAAAAGTAGAAGTCCCTGTGAATATGAATTTTGTAGAAGGTTTTGGCACTGAAAGTCTTTATAGCCAAGATGAAGCGCAGGCTTTTTTCAACATGCAAAGTGAAGCAACACAACTTCCATTTATTTTCTTGAGTGCAGGGGTTAGTGCTACGATGTTTCAGGAAACATTGAAATTTGCAAAAAAAGCAGGTTCCTCGTTTAATGGAGTCTTATGTGGTCGCGCAACTTGGGCAGACGGCGTGCTTCCATTTGTTCAACAAGGTTCAGAAGCAGCCGTTGCGTGGCTTGAAACAACTGGTAAAACAAATGTTGACGAATTAAATCAGGTTTTAAGAGAGAGCGCAGTATCAGTCTTTGAAAAAATACAGTAATTAAGCTGAAAATATTTACTGAATTTGAACTAATTGGTCATCTGAATTAAATTTTTTCAGAAATCGTCTTCTTTAAGTGAACTCAATGTACGCAAACTCAAAAGATATGATATAATTATTTCGATATCGATGTATGAACACCCAAAAAGTAACATTGCTTTACTTTATTTGGGGAAAGTTGGGGTATTATGGGAATTCCTAAAGAAGGCGAGTTTGTAACCATTCAGAGTTATAAACATGACGGACATTTACATCGAACGTGGCGTGATACGATGGTACTAAAAACGAGCGAGTATTCTTTAATTGGTGTGAACGATCACACGTTAGTAACGGAATCCGACGGACGTCGTTGGGTGACTCGTGAACCAGCCATTGTTTATTTTCACAAGAAATATTGGTTCAATATAATAGCAATGATTAGAGAAAAGGGGGTTTCGTATTACTGCAATCTGGCTTCGCCATATGTTTTAGATGACGAAGCGTTGAAGTATATTGATTATGATTTAGATATCAAGGTTTTTCCAGATGGTGAAAAACGTTTACTAGACGTTGATGAATATGAATTTCATAGCAAACTAATGGATTATCCAGAAGATATTGACTTCATTTTAAAAGAAAATGTCAAGACTTTAGTGGATTGGATTAATAACGAAAAAGGCCCCTTCTCGCCCGAATATGTAGATATCTGGTATCAACGTTATCAACAGCTATCAAAAAAATAGCCGATGTAAACAGCCCACAAAAGGAGCTTGGAGCATTAGCCAAAATGGCTAATGCTCCAAGCTCTAAATTTTCCGATTTAATTGGTGTTATAGTTCTTTATTCATTTCGTAGTGTTCAATGCCAGCATCCATAAAAGGTGCTCCTGTTTTTTGATAACCTAAACGTTCATAGAAGCCTACAGCGGTGACTTGTGCTCCTAGAGTAATCTTGTGGTAGCCTTGTTCTTTGGCAAAATTTTCCGCCGCTTCCATAATCATTCGTCCATAGTCGGCGCCACGGTAAGCTTTTTCAACGGCCATTCGTTGTAATTTCATAACGCCATTTTCTAGTGGACGCAAGCGACAAGTTGCGACAGCTACATGATCCGTGTACAAAACAAAGTGAATACAATGTGCTTCATATTCATCGATTTCCATCTCTTCTGGTACCCCTTGTTCCGCTACGAATACGCGTTGACGAAGCCGGACAGCATCTAAATAAAGATCACTCATGGTATCTTTTGTTTGAGCTACATGCATAGAAAAACCCCCAAGTTCAGAATCTGTTTCTATTTTATTATACCACGAAAAAGTTCTAGCAATGAAGTATTCTCAATGACTGAGGGGGGAAGGTGTGATAAAATAAAACAGCAACAATTGAACAAAAATAAAGGAGGAGCCGCTGTGATTAATCGATTTAAAGAATCGAAATTATTTTTCTGGTCAGTTGAATTACTTGTCGTAGCCATGCTATTATTTATTGCTTCGAAAATTAATTTCTTATTTGCACCGATTGGGACATTCTTTTCAACGTTGTTTGCCCCAGTCTTAGTAGCAGGCTTTTTGTATTATTTACTAAATCCTGTGGTCAATCTACTAATGAAGACGAAAATGAAACGAATTTATGCCGTCTTACTGGTATTTTTATTACTAATCATCGCATTAGTTCTGATCTTATTAACAATTATCCCTAAGTTGGCAGATCAGCTAGCTAGTTTAGCATCAAGTATGCCAGATTTCTTTAAACAAGTGGAGACCTGGATTTATGAGATTGCGGAGTTACCTATTTTTAAACAAATTGATTTAACAAGCTATATTGAAAAAATGGATATTTCTTATGCCAATATTATCCAACAATTTTTAAGTAGTTTATCAAGTAGCTTAGGTTCAATCGTATCAACGGTGGCGTCAACCACCATTGTTTTGGTCACTGCGCCATTTATTTTATTTTATATGTTAAAAGATGGAGACAAGCTAGTACCAGCGATTCAACGTTTTTTACCTGAAAAAAGAAAAGATGATATCGTGGATCTTTTAGGACAATTGAACCAAACCTTATCCAGTTATATTAGTGGACAAGCGATTGAATGTTTATTTGTCGGTACATTTACGATTATTGGGTATTCATTGCTTGGCGTTCGTTATGCCTTTTTATTTGGTGTCATTGCCGGCTTTACGAATTTGATTCCCTATCTAGGACCTTATCTAGGATTAGCGCCTGCTGTCTTAGTGACCATCTTTAATGAACCCGTCAAAGCAGCCTTATGTTGTTTAGTGGTGCTAGTGGTTCAACAATTGGACGGAAATATTATTTATCCAAACGTTATCGGAAAATCTCTAAAAATCCATCCATTAACGATTATTTTAATTTTATTGGTAGCAGGAAATTTAGCAGGTTTGCTAGGTATTTTCCTCGGTGTCCCATTTTACGCAATCTGCCGGACCATTATCTACTATGTTATTGATATGGTCAAAGCGGGTCGTAGTGAAAAAGTTACCAATGCTGTTCTTTTAGGGAATGAAACAAATACGAAAGAAAATAACGGTTAATGATTGAATCCGCTAATCTTTCGTGCTATGATTTTATGGATTAGGATAGAAAATAACCTGTCATAATACTGATTGTGTCTGTTTCTAAGCCTAACCATAAAAAGAGGAAGAACGTTAAAAGAGTACGAAAGTACAGCCTCGGAATTATCAACAATTAAGGAGAGAGAGAACATTATGAATAATGCTGACCCTGAGAGTCAGTCGCTAATTGCGCAACTTCTATTATTAGTCGTGTTGACGTTTATCAATGCCTTTTTGGCAGCGGCGGAAATTGCAGTCGTATCTGTTAACAAGAATCGTGTGGAACAAAAAGCGGAAGACGGCGACGCAAAAGCTCAAAAATTGCTTAAGGTATTGCAAGACCCCAATAACTTTTTATCCACAATCCAAGTAGGGATTACTTTGGTTAATATCCTATCTGGTGCTTCATTAGCAGAGACTTTATCTAGTCGTTTGGCCCCTGTATTAGGTGGCGGCGCCGCAGCTAAGAGTCTTGCCAGTATCATTATCTTAGCATTGTTAACGTACGTTTCTATTGTATTTGGTGAATTATACCCTAAACGAATTGCTATGAATAAATCAGAAGAAGTCGCTCAATTGACTTCTGGTGCAGTCCGCTTTTTAGGAGTTATCGCGCGTCCCTTCGTTTGGTTGCTATCGGCTTCGACCGATTTATTATCCAAAATCACACCAATGACTTTCGATGATGCCGATTCGAAGATGACACGAGATGAAATGCGCTACATGCTTGAAACAGAAGGTGTTTTGGAAAACGAAGAACTAGAAATGCTACAAGGTGTCTTTTCATTAGATACAAAAGTGGCACGAGAAGTAATGGTTCCTCGGACAGACGCATTCATGGTTGACATCCAAGATGATGTCCAAGAAAACATCAATTTAATTTTAGGAGAAAATTATTCTCGGATTCCTGTTTATAGTGAAGACAAAGATAAAATTGTTGGTATTTTACATACCAAAACGTTACTAAAAGCTGCACGTAATTTAGGCTTTGAAAACATTGAATTAGGCGCGATTATCCAAGAACCATTATTTGTCCCAGAAACCATTTTTATTGATGATTTACTTTATGAGTTAAAACGAACACAAAACCAAATGGCGATTTTACTAGATGAATATGGCGGTGTTGTCGGTTTAGCAACACTGGAAGATTTACTAGAAGAAATCGTTGGTGAAATTGACGATGAAACAGATGAAGTAGAAAATTTATATACACAAGTGGCTGACAATGAATATTTGGTTCAAGGACGCATGTTAATTGACGAATTTAATGAAGTATTTGAAACAGATTTACACATGAGCGATGTTGATACAATGGCAGGTTACTTAATTACAGCATTAGGAACCATTCCTGATGAAGGGGAAAAACCTTCTTTTGAAGTGGGCAATATTAAGTTAACTGCTGAAGAAATGGAAGGCACACGTTTGCTAGTCTTACGCGTTCATTTCTACGATGAAGAAACTGTCGATGAAGAACCAGAAGAAAATCGTCGTTTTTTCCGTAAAGAAATGGAAGATGACGAACCAAGACGTTAAAAATAACCTGTGACATCAGTCGTTTTGACTAATGTCACAGGTTTTCCTTTTAAAAAACAGCCAACAGCAGCTCTTTATTCTCAAGGCTTGACATGATATACTAGCAAAGGTTAATCAAAAATTATGCTGAAGAAAATAAATAAATAAACATCACAAGTGATAAGGAGATTTTTATGACGATCAATCAAAAAGAAGCAGTCGATAGTCGCCGTACGTTTGCGATTATTTCCCATCCGGATGCTGGGAAAACAACGATTACTGAACAATTATTATTATTTGGAGGCGCCATCCGCCAAGCTGGAACAGTCAAAGGGAAAAAAACAGGGAACTTTGCCAAATCTGACTGGATGGAAATTGAAAAACAACGGGGAATTTCGGTAACGAGTTCTGTGATGCAATTTGACTATCAAGACAAACGGATTAATATCTTGGACACCCCAGGGCATGAGGATTTCTCAGAGGATACGTATCGGACCTTAATGGCCGTGGATAGTGCTGTGATGGTTATTGACAGTGCCAAAGGGATTGAAGCACAAACGAAAAAACTTTTCCAAGTTGTTAAAAAACGTGGTATTCCAATTTTTACTTTTATTAACAAATTGGACCGTGACGGACGGGAACCATTGGAACTTTTAGAAGAATTGGAAGAACTATTGGATATTGAATCTTATCCAATGAACTGGCCAATTGGTATGGGAAAAGGCCTAGAAGGTCTATACGATATTTATAATGAACGTGTGGAATTATATCGTCCAGAAAATAATGGCGGGGAGCGTTTTATTCCTTTAAAAGATGGCGATATCCCAAGCGATTTACCATTGCACAATAACAGCGTTTATCAACAAGTGTTGGAAGATGTTGAGTTATTGGTAGAAGCAGGCGATGAATTTAGCGAGGAAAAAATCGCTCGTGGTGATCAAACGCCAGTCTTCTTCGGTTCTGCTTTGACAAACTTTGGGGTTCAAACATTTTTAGAAACCTTCTTACAATTTGCGCCTGCGCCACATGCGCATAAAACAGAAGAGGGTGGCGAAGTAAGTCCTTATGAAAAAGAATTTTCAGGCTTTGTCTTTAAAATTCAAGCGAATATGAACCCAGCCCATCGTGATCGAATTGCCTTTGTTCGAATTTGTTCAGGTGTTTTTGAAAGAGGCATGGACGTGACCTTAGGTAGAACAGGCAAAAAAGTCAAATTAAGTAACGTGACGCAATTTATGGCGGATGCCCGCGAAAACGTCACAGAAGCTGTTGCAGGCGATATTATCGGCGTGTATGACACAGGAAATTACCAAATTGGCGATACTTTGTATGAAGGGAAAATGAATGTTCAATACGAAGAGTTGCCGTCATTTACCCCTGAATTATTCATGAAAGTGACTGCCAAAAACGTAATGAAACAAAAATCTTTCCATAAAGGAATTTACCAACTGGTTCAAGAAGGAGCCATTCAATTATACAAAACATATTTAACAGAAGAATATATCATTGGCGCCGTAGGTCAATTGCAGTTTGAAGTTTTCCAATATCGAATGTCCAATGAATACAATGCTGAAGTGGTAATGACGCCAATGGGTTCTAAAATTGCCCGCTGGATTAATCCAGAAGATTTAGATGAACGCATGAGCTCTAGCCGAAACATTTTGGCACGGGACCGTTTCGACCAACCATTGTTCTTATTTGAAAACCAATTTGCGGAACGCTGGTTTGCGGATAAATATCCAGATGTTGAACTGAAAAGTTTGATGTAAAATTAATTTGTAATCAATCAGTAGCTGAATCTTTAGAAGATTGAAGCTCGCATCTTTAACAAAAATCTACTAAGATGCGTTGGTTTGCAAGAAGTCCTTTTTTATCAAAATTTGATAAGAAGGGACTTTTTTTCATGAACTGGGAGGATATTATTTTAGAATTTTGTATGGATATTACAGTGAGAGGTTTTTCAAAAATAACAATCAAAAATTATAAATCAAAATTGAGAAACACAGCAAATTTTTTCAAATCAATAAATGTTGAACCGTTACAGATTGAAAAGAAACATATAAAAAGCTGGATAATAGATATGCAAGAAAAAGAAATGCAAGCATCGACAATCAATGTCAGTGTTAGCAGATTAAAGAAGTTATTTGACTATATGTTAATTGAAAAATATATTGATTATAATCCGTTTGTTGATATTGAAAGATTAAAAGAACAAAGAAAAGTAATCTATCCTTTGAATGATTATGAAATTAAACAAATGCTGACAGTTGCTAAAAAACACCCATACAAACATATAGCACAAAGAAATGTTGTGATATTGATGTTGATGATTGAATGTGGGTTAAGGATTAGCGAAGTTTGCGAGATACGAGATGAAGACATTATGAATAATCAAATCATTATTAGAAAATCAAAAAATAATAAGGATAGAGCCGTCGCTGTCAGTCCAATTCTCAAAAAAGAAATAATAAAATATCATCGAATTAAGAAAAGAAAATATGGTTTGTTAGAAGGAAATCCTTTTATTGTCAGTAATCTAGGTAAAAAATTGAATGAAAAAAGTATTTGGCAGATTATGCAAGAAATAAAGAAGCAAATTGATATAAGAGATTGTGTCCGTTTTTCGGGGCATACGCTAAGACATACTTATGCAAGTATGCAATTACGGAATGGATTAGATATTTATACGTTAAGTTTAAATATGGGTCATAGTTCAATTGAAATGACTCAAAGATATGTTCAAACGTTAAATAGTGAAGATTTTATTGAGAAATCTATTAAAACGAGTACTTTGATGAATTTGCGATAAATAGTAAATTTATATCTATAAAACTTGATAGGAATACCTATTGAAAGTCAATTTTATTATAGTTATTTCAAATCAGATAGGTTTCCGATAATTTTTGATTCTGTGAGTACCTCAAATCATACGTAAATCAAAGATAAAATAATATCTTATATACAATAACAGTTTTAAATAATTAATATATTTAGAAAGGAAGATTAATATGAAAGAAAGGAACATAAACCCTTAAAAAGATTCTACTTAGAGAGTAGAGAATTATTTATGGGAGCAAACTATATGTACTTTTAAAATATAGTCATATTGAGGGGGCATAATTATGGTATTTGCACAGATAAATATTGCTTAACTTGTACCATAAAAATTCTCCCTTTATACCATAGGATAAAGTTAAGAATATTATATGATATCTTTTAGACAAATTTGATACAATTTTCTATAAAAAAAGAAAAATTATTTGTATTTGAAGTTTTGTTCTTACATATTTTTGATATAATGGTATAAACACTATGAAAAGCGAATTTTTTATCAAAGATGAATTTTTATAATTGGAAACGGGGGGTAAAGAATGCCGAACAATGAAGTAGCAAGTACTTTTTTTAACCAACTAGATGAAGACACACTTTTGTTCAAAGAATTAGAAAGTTATTCTAGTCAGGAATTAAGACAAGTCTATGTGTTAAATTCTCCTTTGGGAAATAATAATTTTGATTATGATTATGAAAAAGCTTTTATAATTCTAATTCCAGACTATAAAATAGTTTTTATTAACAAGGATACAAACGAAAGAGATAATTTTGATGATTACGTAGACGATATTGTAGATGATATTGATAATATATCAATAACTTATGATTTTAGAAAGAGAATTGGAAGAAAGCGTAAATGGGAACGAAAGTTTGTTGAGAAGGTTAACATAGATGATTTCGATATCAAAGATATAGAAAAATTCAAGTTGATTGATGAGCAAGATAAAAGAGATGTAAATATCATTATTTCTTTGTTGATAGGTAGTATAAACTCTGTCGAAAAAATTGGGACTGATGCTCCTGTAAATATTCTAGATAAAGTTAAACAAAAAATAATCTTGTTTGATGGTGACCAGACTAGATTCATTTTTAAGCCGTCAAAAAGTAAACTGATATCTATTCAAGGGTTAGCGGGTACAGGAAAGACCGAATTATTGCTACATAAATTGAAGGAACTTTATTTGGAAGACCCTGAAAATAGAATTGTTATGACCTGCTATAGTAAAACATTGACCAACAGCTTAAAAAAACGTATTCCAGATTTTTTTACTACTATGAAAGTAAACGAACAGATAGATTGGGAAGAAAGACTATGGGCAATGAGTAGTTGGGGGTCTGCGGCGAATCCAAATTCAGGTTTGTATAGTTATATTTGTTATACCTATGGAATACCATTTCAAAGATATTCTTCGTACACGAATTTAGAGACAGTCAGTGCATCTGCAATTGAGTTTTTAAAAAAATTGGATGATGTTGAGCCTTGCTTTGATTATATATTAATTGATGAAAGTCAGGACTTTTCCGATACTTTTTTTGAGTTGTGTAAAATGGTAGTTAAAAAGACTGTATACACTGCTGGAGATATTTTTCAAAACATTACTGATGTTCCTCCAGCGAGGCGTTCAGTAACATATTTATTAAACAGATGTTACAGGACTGATAATAGAACGCTTATGTTTGCTCATGCATTAGGCTTGGGTTTATTTGAAAAAACTGCATTAAATTGGTTTGATGAAACAGAATGGAAATTTTTTGGTTATAATATTGAACAACTCCCTACAAAAGATAACAAGATAAGATATGAGTTATCTCGAACACCGCTTAGACGTTTTGATGATATTGATGATGAGAAAAATGATTGTACTAGAATAATTAAATGTGAATCAGAAGATTGTACTGAGGAAATAATAGATGTGATTAAAGAAATAAAGACTAATAACCCTACAGTGCAGCCTGACGATATAGCAGTTGTTTATGTTACTCAATCAAGAGATAATTTTGCACAAATAGATAGATTATGTGTTAAGATAAATAATTCTTTTTCTTGGAAAACCACTAAAGGGTATGATACTAAAAAAACTGAAAAAGGTAGTTTGTTTATTACAAATAAATATAATATAAAGGGTTTAGAATTTCCTTTTGTTATATGTGTTGCAAATAAAGGGATAAAAACTAATCTTTCTAGTAGGAATACCTTGTATATGGCGATGACGCGTTCGTTCATTTCTTCATACTTACTTTTACATGATATTGAAGGTGAGATAATTGATATTCTTGAAGAAGGATTGGAGTCTATTCTAGAGAACAATAAGCTAATAGTAGATAAGCCTGAAGTAATAATGGATAAAAAAGAACTTATTCAAATTTTAAATGAAGAATATAGGTCGCAATATGATATAAGTGAAGAAATATTTAATAAGTACAAGATTCCAAGTGTTAAGAGGAAAAAACTTCGTGATATGGTTAAAGCATTTGATGCTAATACAGTTGATAAAAAGAAAATTGAGCAGATAATTCTTGCTAACAAAGATTTGGATTAAAGATTATGAATAAGAAAATAGATAATTTTATAACTTATGAAATGAATCAATTAATGTCGTTTAGAATTAAAAGTAAAAAAGAATTAATATCTTTATTATTAGAGTGCTGTAGTTATATCCTAACAGGGTGTTTAAGTAAGGATAATAATCTAGGTATTTTTCAATTGCATATAGGGAAAATGAGCAGATTATTCTTTTATTGCGAGAACTCGAGAAAAATTTTTAGTTTTTCTTTTCCATTTACTATTAAAATAAATGAAGATTCAAGTTATTCTATTTTTGCTACATCAAAAAGAATTGAGCTAGAGCCGTACTTGATTAGTATTTTAAGAGATTTAAACGAAGAGAATTGGTTCAATGAGAATAATGAATATAATGATTTATATGATAAAATACAATATTTAGAAGAAATTTGTACCCAATACAACTCATCTTATGAGGAATTGGGACAAAACATTTTAAATATTGTGGATTTGTTAAATTCGTTTGAATTAGGCTATATTCGCTGTGATTTAGATGACGAAGAAAATTTCAATCATGATTTTCCTAACAGACACCCCAAAAATCATGTTGATATTAATTATTCACAGACTACAACTTTTAAAATAGGCCTTAAAAATAGGCTATCGCTTGAAAGTTTTAAAAGTTTAATGGATTTAGAGCAAGACTGTTTTTTTATTAATTAACATGTCGTGTTTTACAAATTTGCAACCTCCTAACAACGATGCTATAAAGGTCCATGTGATGGATACTTTTGTAATTAGTATCCCTTGTCGATGCTGATTTATCAGCATCGAAACAGACTACAAAGTTGAAAAGGATACTTTAATTATTATTCAATGTAAAAGTATCCCTTTAAAACAGCATAGGAGGAGGCAAAATGACACGAAATATTATTAATGTAAAACCAATTAAGGACAAACAAGTGATGTTAGATTTTTTAACGGAATTGAAAAAAGGAAAACATGGAAAAAGAGACCATCTGATTTTTGTGATTGGTATTTATACAGGGTTAAGAGTATCTGATATTTTGAACTTGAAAGTTTCTGATGTTCAAAATAAGACTATTACAGTTATTATTGAGAAAAAGACAAATAAACAAAGAGAATTAAATCTATCGAATCTGACAAGTTTGATTATTGATTATTTAAATTCTTATCATGATGGACAATCTAATTGGTTATTTTATAGACCTTCTGACCACTCTAAACCGTTAGGAACACATCAATACTATAAAGTCCTGCAAAAGGTCGCAAATGTTCTTGAATTGGATTATATCGGCACACATACCATGAGAAAAACCTTCGGATATAAATACTACCGACAGTTCAGGGATATTCCTACGCTGATGAAAATACTAAATCATAGTAGTCAAGCAATCACGATTCGATATATTGGACTAGAGGAGGAAGAAATCAGAGAGAGTTTAGATAAGTTTACCCCTTTAGATTAATGAAGATATAAATAAAGCACAGTCTGAAAATTGACTGTGCTTTATTTAGTTAATGACTAAGTATGAAAGGTATACACATAACCAAAGTAATAATACCAATGATTAATGAATAGACAGTAACAATGAAAAGTTTTGATATCAGGTCTTTTTTCTTGTTTCTTAATTCTCTAACTGGAGCAACATCTTTATTTTCACTAAATGCCACAATTTCTTTAAAAGTTTGAATATTTTCATCTTTTTTAATTTTTTCAATTTTTAGTGCTGCATACATTGAGATAGACCAAAGTATAAATGGAGGAATAATCCACCAGAAATTTGGTAGGAATAGGGATGGACCAATTGAGATAGCAAATAATAAACTAAAACCTATCATAATTTTGGTGTATTTATCCATGTTCACATTAGCAATTTTTTCTTTCATTTTTTCAACATCTCCTTTGACTAATTCATCTAAAGAAACGTCAAAAAGAACGCTGAGTAATAATAGGTTATGGATATCTGGATAACTACGCTCATTTTCCCAGTTAGAAATAGTCTGTCTAGAAACAAATAACTTTTCAGCTAATTCTTCTTGGGAAAATTTAAATTCTTCTCGATACTTTTTTATTTGTTTACTTAGGTTCATTTTTTCCGCTCCTTCTGCCTAAATAATAGATTAAAAAATTGTTTTCGGCTATCAAATATCTTTATTTTGACTGAAAAACCTATGTCAAAATTCTTTTACACAGGTGAAAAGGTTGATTCAATAGCTTTCTATTTAAAGGATAATTTTTACTGATTAACTTTATAGAGATAGATTAAAAAAATGAAACAATAATTAGTTGTTGATTTATTTGTAAGAAAGCACAGTCAATTAAGATTGTGCTTTTTGTTTGCTCTTTTTTAGCTGAACTGTATTAAACTTTTCTTTATTTTGTTGACTTCTAGTATAGAGCCTATGTGCATAATTAAATTCTTGTTTATTTGAAGTAAAGTATAGTGAAGTCTTTGACTTAGAAAATTTAGCGACATAATAATAGAAATCCATTAGAGAAGAAATCACATGAACACCATATTGTCTGTTTTGCTCCATTTCATAGAAAATAAGTTTACCTAGGTTTTCAACATAAATCAGTATATCGTCACGTATATACTGACTATTCTTTTCCGAATTTCCATATGAAAAACTATCTAATTTTAGCTCAATTAGTGGTAAATATTCAATGTTAGGAACAACTAAAATATCAATCATATCTAATGAATGTGTGTGATAGTTTATATCTAATTTATTACGAAGACATGAAACTCGAATAGGAAATTTAGTTAATACATTTTTGATACATTCGACAAAAAAATTATATTCTTCAGATTGTTGTGGTAATTGATTCACTAATTTATTCGCTTGTAGTTTTAGATGTTCATTAGTTTGAAAAGTATCTTTACCTGAAGAATAACAAGATAAATACAATTCTTTTTGATGGTCACAATTCGTTATAATATGAATATTTTCTGTAAAAATACTATAAGCTACAAGTTTTTGAACAACATTAGTTTGTCTATCTAATAGGCTTAAATTCTTAGAATCAAAATGGTTCGTATAAAAGAAATATTTTCCCAATTTTTGTTTCGTAATCATTTTGTTTTTTTCAAGGGTTTTTAATCGACTTTCTAAACTGATTCGATTGCACTGAAGCATTTTCAGTAGGGTGGATTCATAGATGCCATCTGAGTTATTTATTATCTGAAATAATTCTTCTGTGTCAATTGCTCGTTTGTTTACAAATTGTGTTGTCATGTTCACTCCCTCCAATAGTAATTTTGTATAATTGATAATATATTATATTTAGTAAACTTAATTGTTCATTCTCTAAACTATCCCTTAAAACTATCCATTCAATTTGCTGATTGTAAGTTAGTAGAAAATTAGGATAATTGTAAGGAGCAGCCAGTTAGAAAAAATTCACGGAGGTTTCCATTCAATTTTTTCAAAATCCTTTCAAATTTCCTGTAGTTTTAAAAAAGTTCTCACGAAAGTTCTCAAAAAGTTCTCATCTGCTTTTCTTAAAAAATGCCTTATGTAGGGTCAGTGAAGGGTTTATGAAGCCTATCATTTTTATGAATGTAGGGTTTATGAAGGGAGGTAAGTTAATAAAAAAGAGCGTTCAATTCCTAAAAGTATCCCACAAGAGTATCCCAAATTTATAAGTATCCTAACCCTACTTCACCCCTTCATTATATCATCCTAAAACAGATGATGGAAATTTGAATCTTGTCTTTAAAATTGTTGACAAAAAAACTCTCTAATAAAATTATTAGAGAGAAATCAAGTATTAATTGAGTATTATTACCTGTAAAGTATATACTGTTTTTCCACCATGAACATTGATGTATTTCATCTTAATTGTATTTACTTCACCGATTTTTAGTTTTAATCCTTTATTTGTTCCCCAGCTTACATTTGAAGAATTCGCTTTACCTAAGTATATTTCTTTTTCTCCGTTAATACTTATATATGCTTCACGTGTCTTGTTTGTTCCAAATCCTTTATCAATAGCATCTTGTTTTACAGCAACATTAATGTCGGAAATACTATCAACAAGAACATATCCATTCTCTATTGTAGGTATTCCATTTAATGCTTGGCTTAGTTTAATTGTTCTTATTTCTGTATTATCTGGTGTCCAAATGATAGGTCCCCAATTCGCTCCTTTAAACCAAATATTAAAATAACCTTTAACTTCAAAAGAATTGTTAAATTTTCTCATACATTTACTATTATTAGTATCTAATAGATTGGTGTTCTCATCTATTTGTTCAAAAGAATCACAATATATTGTCGATAAGCTAGGTTTTAAAGTATTTCTAAATAATAAATAACTAATAGCTATAAAAATACCAAATATAATTATTGCAACAACTATAAATAGTCCTTGACTTGTTCCATTTGTCATAAAAAATGACCTCCTTTTTGTTATTTTATTGTAGTATAAATTATAGCAAGTACCTATCAGAAATCAATTTTATAGAACAGGATAATTTCTGTAAAAAAGCGTTTTTGTTAGAATAATAAAGTGTTTAAAGGGAAATAATAGAAAAGTAAAGGAGGATTAATTCGCTGGACATTTGTTATTTTTGATGCAATAATAAATGTGTACCTTGATGAAATACACCATTGTCATATAAATAGATACAATATTGGATAATTGTATTCCCTCTATATGATAGAAAATCCCTAATTTGCTCTAGTATCCATTTTTTATGTGATACTAGGGTATTTTTGTGCGGAAAATAAACAATTAAAATAAAGAAAGAAGGGAGGTTTTGCAGGATGACAAATAAAGTCATTGGATATATCAGAACAAGTACTAGCTCACAAGATTTAGGATTAGAAGTCCAGAAAAAGGCGTTAGAACGGTATGAACCGGATATTATTTATTCTGAAAAAGTAAGTGGAAGAAAAGAGAAGCGAACAGAACTTGAAAAAGCATTAGAAAATTTGGAGTCAGGAGATACTTTACTTATCTATAATTTAGCTCGTTTAAGTAGGTCTAGTAAGCAGTTAGTGAATCTAATGTCAGAATTAAATGCGAAGGGAATTCATCTGAAAAGTATTCAAGAGAGTGTAGACACGAAAACGGCCACAGGAAGGTTATTCTTTACCGTTTTAGCTGCTATTGCCGAATTTGAAGCAGAAAATATCAGTATCCGAACAAAAGAAGCATTGGCGAATTCAAACAAAAAACTTGGGAGACCTAAAGTTAAAAATAACACGAAAAAGAAAGTTTTAAAGCTATATCAGAATAAAGAATTATCACTAAATGAAATCGCTGAAAAATGTGGTGTTAGTGTGAAAACGGTCTATAATTTAGCTAAAAGTGAAGGTTTGTCAAGAAAATAGTACTTGCTATTTTAATGGACAAGCGATAAGATTTAGTAGTATAACATAGCATTTCATCGGTACAAAACCAAGGTTTTTTACCGATAATTTGTTAAAAAAAATAACTGACAGACAAAGACGAGTGTATCAATGTTTTAAAGATTGATAGATTGGTCTTTTTTTATGCAGAAAAAACCTTGGTTTATTACATTGAATGAGAGTGAGAAAGGATTGATTTTGTGGGACTAAGTAAACGTACAAAGATTGGTATAGGAATAATAGGAGCAATTCTAATTTCTAGTTGGGGAATTTTCACCTATGTTCAAAAACAAAAAGAGTTGAAAAGAGAGCTAACCATTGAAGAAACAAAAGAATTAAGACCATTTTCGGCAGTAGGTAAAACTTATTCAAATGAAGATGGTCAATTAGTGATGACATTTAAGTTTGCAAAAGAGTATATTGATGAAAATAAACGACAAAAAATGGAGTATTATCTCTATAATTCTCAAAATGATGAGTTAACTAAACTAGCGTTAGATTCAAAAGATAAAGTTCAATATACTGTTGATTTGAAAGAAGCAGTTCGACCAGAAATTACGAAATTCGTCACTACAGGAGACGGGCAATATTCTTATGACCCCTATAGATTTCAAGAATTATTAGCCAATGAATTTGAAAATGAGAATTATTATTGCGTAGCAGTTCCTAAAAATTATAAGAAAAAACATGATATTGATAATTACGAGAAATTTGCAGAAGAGAATAGTTTCTTTTCACGTGATTTTACCTCTGAATTGGATTATTCAGGATATAATGAACATTCAGTTAAAGGGGGATATTCAACCATCAGTGAATATGTTTCAAGCTTAATCACGAATGAATTATCACCAAAGGATTTTGCTTATTTGGTAACAAAAGTAAGAGGAAATGTTCCCAGAGCAGTAGAAATTTTAAATGCAACACTTTTTGAAGGTCAATATTCCAAAAAGTTAAAAGATGGTTATTTTGCGAGAGGGAATTATGATTTTAGAAGAACAGGATATGTCATAGCTGAAGATTTTGGTCTACCAATATATAGTCCAATGAGTTTATATCTGAGAACGTATAGTGTTTCTGAGAGTGAAGAAAAATCTTTAGCAGGAGATATATCAGAATGGAACCAACAAATTATTGATGACAAAGAAAAGTATGAAGAAGAATCTGATTTGATTTTTTTTGATAAAAAGATTAAAAAGTTAGGAAAAATTGAAAATGCTCTATTTACTTTTCGTATAAATGATGATTTAGGGCAATGGTTGGAAATCACAACGGATGATGTGAATGAATAGTTTAGATAAGAAGAAATATGTGCAAAATAAAGTAAAACGAACGTTTGTGAGAGCCAACGTGACCATACCTAAGATTGTTTTAAATAAATTGGCAAATGAATTATATAGTCATTTTGAAAAACTATCTGATAAACAGCAGGAAAAATTGATATTTTCCGAGGACTTGGTGATTGAATTATGGAATAAACATGTGATAACAAAAGAAAAAGAATTATTAAAAGAGATATGATTTTATTCATGTCTCTTTTTTTTGTAAAAAAATATCTTAAAATTTTTGTAAAAAGTCACTTAAAAAACGACCCTCGAAAAAGTCAATAAAATCAATACTTTTCTATTTGTTGACAAAATTTATATATTGTTGTTATATCAATGTTTTAAAGCTCTATTTTTCAAAAAACACCTCTCAAACACCACGAAAAAATTTTTGTGGGTAATTCTACGCTTAAATGAATCTGAGAGGTGTTTTTTAGTATGTATCTATATATATAATTTGAATAAACCTTGATATATCAAGGTTATTAAGTTGTTTTTATCTATTTAAGAAAGTCGTAGAAAAATGGGTTGTTATAAAGGACGATTTTTAATAAAAATACACCAATTATTTTTTATTGTCCGAATATGATATTCATTCTTGACTTCAGTTTAGGAATGATGATATAGTCCGGCAGCAATGATTAATAAAATAATTAAATGGAGGATAATGAAATGAATTCAAAAAAATTAACAGAAGAGGAATTGACGGAGAAACAAGAAAAAATCAAAGCGTGGTTACATATTTTAGATAAAATCTACGGAGTGAAAATGACCGTTTTTTCTAAAGCAATCAACATCCACAATCAAAACCTACATAATTTTAGGAAGGGAAAGCGTGGATTGACAGAAGAAAAAACGATATTATTAGAGAAAGTGATTGTGATGAAATATGGAAGACTACTAATGCTGGAGGATAGTGAATATGAAGTGTTATCTAAGTAATATTACTAATAAAGAAAAACCAGACCAATACAAAGTAAAGAAGATTTCTAATACTATTTTAAATAATCTAAGAGAAATGACTATACAAGAATTTGCGGAAGAATTGTCTGTAAATGGAAAAACCGTTGTGTTAGCGGAATTATCAAAGAATAAGTTATCAAAAATGACACCAATAGTAGGACAAGAACTAGTGATGTTGGATTTTGATAACAAGGATGAGAATAATTTATATACGATTGAAGATTTAGAAGCCGATTCTTTTATGCAAGAAAATGCTAGTTTTATCTATCGAACATTCAGTGACTTGTTCTCTGAAGTTGATAAATTTAGAGTGGTTTTTCATTTAGACAAATTGGTGGTTGAGAACCAAGAGATAGAACAGATTTATCAGGCTTTATTTAAAAAATATCCGCAAGCAGATAGTAGTGTTGGACAAACAAGTAGGCTATTTTTTGGAAGTAATAGTGGCTATGAAGTGATTGATTGGGATAATCGGTTAGATACTAAGAGCCTACTTATTGATGAAAAGGTGGTAGATTCAAATAGTTTAGAAGTATTAAGTGGGGAAATGTTGAATGTAAATACACCAATCTATTTATTGCTAAAGTATAAAAGGTATGATTTAGTTAAACAAAAACTCGGTAATGAACACAGCAATATTTTTCCTGATGATATTACAGCTTCTAATTATTTTAAAACAAGAGATATGCGAGAGTTTTTAGAAATATCTGATGAAAACCCATTCTATGATATTTTTCATGAAGAGGATAACCCAAGTGCAAGTGTCTATTTTGCAAAAGATATTCAAATTTATATGTATAAATGTTTTAGTGAAAGCAACCCATTTCATGGAGATATTGTAAAAGTACTAAAGGAATATTTAGGATTTCGTTCCTTTTCTGAAGTGATGGATTTATTAATTGAAGTTACTAATAGTGAAATAAGTTATTTAAGTGAAATAGGTCAAGCAAAGCGTGATTATAATGATTTAAGAGACCAATTGAGATATAAACAGTTGAAAAATAATTATCCAGAGGTTTATAGTTATTTAAATCGTTATGAAGATGAAGTGATTGAAATAATGGATATTATGTTCGACTTTACTTATCTAGATAAAACCACAGGGAAGTTACAATATTTGAACTATTTATCTTTAGACAGAATCACAAAATATGTCAATGATAGGCTACACAAGAAGAATTCTAAAACTAAAATTTCAAACATAATGAACCTAATCATAGTAATGGAAATGGTTACAAAACTTCCTCCATCAGAACTGCCTAAAGAATTAAAAGAACAATTGATTGATAAACAACAAAATGATTCACAACAGATTAGAACTAGCAATGTCTATAAGCCAAGTATTGATTTAGCACATGTTTATGAAATAGCAAAAAAACTTAAAAGAAATAATGTAACGATTAATAGCCTTGGTTTTGAAGTCGTATATAGACTTTTTGGATTAGAGAAAGCTAAACAAGATTTTCCACAAGCTTATAGTCCTTTAGAAGATAGAAATTTGATTGTAATGAGCGAGAAGGATTCCAACTTACCTAAGAAAAATGTTGACTTTGAAAATTTAGTAGTCAAAATTCTTTTCAGAGAACTCAAGAAGAAAGGCTATATATTTGAAGAGACACTAATTTTATTAGTAACAGAAAAGTTGAAAAATATTGAATCTAAGAAAAAGAATAAGGTAAATGGTTCAAAAATAAAAAAGAGTATAAGTGAACAAAGCACCAAACAACAATATGTAAAAGTCAGAGCTGATATTATTAATAAATATGATTTATCAAGACATAGAAATAATGTTGAGACAAATACTCTTTTGAAAGTAAAAGGTAAATTTAGTTCTAAAGTAATTATTTATAAAAATAATTGAAGATAAGACTAGAAATTCTGGAATGTTTAATCAAAAGTTTATGATGAATCATCAATGA
>OLQF01000500.1_pt1 | contig 28633 bp, 43 predicted proteins | sample 1643171 | NCBI WGS metagenome assembly OLQF01 (sample SAMEA3136702, study PRJEB25190) | human gut metagenome | reverse complement strand
ATCGAGTGTGTTTGGAAAGCTTTTAAAAACAAAAGCGGGATTGAATTATCAAATATTACTCACGAAGAAAATTCCGGATGGTCGCAGGCGCTTTTGTTTAGGCAGGAAAAAATAACAACAGATCAGATGAAAGCGGATGATTCTTATCGGAAATACATGTACACATAATACTATGGTTCAAAAATATGAAATAACGGAAGAAGAAGATCGCCCATTTCCACAAGCCAATGTTTTAGGAGAAGCGTCAGTTGTGGCACAGGATGTTCCTACATTAATGCGGCTCAACGATCAAAAACACTCCCATGATATAGATAACTTCAAAAACACAACTGGAAAGCACATTTTGTACGCGTGTCTTGGCGCGATGGCTTTAGCCGCTACTGCGGACGCCATTTTTCACATTGAATCGCCTTTGTTAACAAGCGCTTTCGAAGTAGCAAAAATTGTAGCAAATATTATTCTTGGTTACTTTTTCGGAAGCAAGTCCAAATGATACTTTATAGAAGACAGAAAAACAGGAGTCGGGTTAATCCCCGGCTCCCTTGTTTGTATAGAGTTGTTTTGCTACTTCCTCAACCCTTTGGAATACGTACTTTTCATGGTCACTAACTGTGCTTCGGTACCATCCCAGTTCCGCCGCCACGTCCATCTGACCCCATTTATCAATGATTCGTCGTTTTGCGATCAATTCATCGTCTTGGTTTAGGGCAGACTCATAGATGGCTCTTTCCAGCTGAGAGCGCAAGAGTTTATCCAGCGGCGGCGGTAATTTCACTCTTGCGCTCATCGGTTCACGTCCTTTCAGGTGTTCAGGCTTTTCCGAATTTCTGATGATACCTGTACAGCATCACGGCAAACTGCCTGCGGGTAACGGGCTGGTCCAGCATCATGTCGCCGTTCGTGTTGCCCAGCATAATGCCGTTCTCCCGCACCCACTGGACCGCCAGATCACTTTCAGAAGGCTTGTCCACAGTTTCCTCCTTCCAGGCAATTCCCAGATAGTTCAGGATGCCATTTGCTTCCGCTTCCGCCAGTTTCTGCCGGTATGCGGAGTTTTTGAGGTTTGCGGCGTCTGCCTGGTTGGTGTGGAAGCCATGCTCAATCAGAACAGCCGGAGCCACGGTGCCTTTCAGGACATACAGCGACGAGTCCGCCACAATCGGTGTAGACCTGACAGTAATTCCGGCGTCTTTGACGGCCTCCAGGATATCCTTTGCTGCCTCATAGCCGCTCCCGCTGGTCTTGTAGACATATGCGCTCCAACCGGAGGCAGAGGACCAGCCTCCATTTCCAGCGGCGTTGCTGTGCAGGCTCACGAACAAATCCAGGTCTTTGATGGCGTTTGCAATCGCACACCGCTGCGCAAGGCTGACTTCCCCGCCGCCAGTCCTGGTCATGGTGACGGCAACGCTATGCCGCTCCAGGATGCTCTGAATGCGTTTCCCCATGTCCAGGGCAAACTCATGCTCATAATAGGTTCCGTCCGGGCTTTTGTTGGCGAGGTTTCCCGCGTCATGGCCCGGGTCCAGGACCACCTTTTTCTTTTCCACAGTTGTCTCCCCTTTCTTGAGATAGACCAGAATCAAATCATGCACGTTCCTGCTGCTCTGGATGACCGCTCCATTGAAATAACACTGGCTGGAGCCGCCGCTATCCAGCATAACCGCGGAATCCCATCCTGCCGCTGTCAGATCGTCCCTGAGCGCTTCCGGCGTCCGGGTCATACTCCCTCCGTCCCTCGTACAGTAAAGGGCCAGAGAGCCGCCCTTGATGCCGATAGCGGAGCGTCCCCGCTTTCCTCCCTGGCCCTCGTCATAAATCAGTTTGGAGATTGGCTTTCCGGAAACAACCAGCGGTGTGCAGGTGATATAATTACGCTGAGAGGCGTCCGGCAGCGTGTCCATAGAGATGTCCGGTCCCTCATTCCAGGAGTAGCCGGAGACTGTGTAAGCCGGTTTGCAGAGTACCTTCCCATCTGCTTTCAAGTGGCAATTAGGTACAAACGTGCTCATGTTGTAGAGCGTGCCGTTGAGGATGTAATCCGCCCCGGTCTCCCTCTGGATTTGAGAGAGAGACCGGCGAGCGGTGTTGATGTAGAGCTGGATGCGCTGGATATCTTTCAGGGGGATTGTTACCGCCAGATGGTCAGGCATTTCCATCACTCCCGGAGTTGCGCTTTTCGGCCTGGGTACCGAAGTAGAATGCGATCACCACGGTGAATACGGTGAGGAACTGCTCTGCCGTCACGCCGCCGGTACAGGTCAGGTAGGCGAACACCGCCGTGAGAATTACCGTGACAATGCTCTTGACGGCCAGCAGGTTTGACAGCCGTTTCTTCAAAAGATCCATGTGTTTTCCTTTCCGGGCAGCACAAAAGCCGCCCTGTCGTGCTTGACAAAGCGGCCTGATTTGGTATAATGAATGTACAAGGGCGCTGCCGATAAGCGGTTAGCCTAAAATGTTGTCAAAAGAATTTGACCGCACTCTTGGCCGGGGGCGGTCATTTTCTTTTGCAAATCTGGAAAAACAGAGTTGCAACGCCAAGGAGTACAAGCGAGTAAGCAAAAAGCTCACTGTATGTAACCATCAGCATCACCTCCCTTCACAGGGAAGTGCTAACCGCCTACCGTATATCGCAGCGCCCAGGGCCTTTTTCAAGGCAGGCTTATTCTACCAAAAGCGCCGCTCTGTGTCAATCTTCGCCGCCTGGATGGGCGGCTTTTCAATTAGTTCCTGCCGTGGTCCTCGTCATAGTCCCGCATGCTCTTGGGCTGATACTTGCAGGACCCGTCCTCAGCATAGATGTACCGCAGAGCGCCCTTCACCACGTCCACGCCGTGATACTTGGGCCGGTTGTACACCATATCCTTTTCGGGGATATACTTGCGCAACTCATCCTGCCAAGCAACCGCTCCGGCAAAGGTGTGCATGGAAGCCCACCAGGGAGTTTCAACGGGAGCGGGAATAAAGCCCTCCTCCATCTCCTCCTTCGTCCAGCCGCCAGTAGGATTCTTGTTCGGGTCCAGAGAAAAATTCGCGCCAGCCTCTTTAAGCTTTGCGTTGGCCTCCTCCACCGTGATCTTACCGGCCTTGTACTGCTCCATGATGTCGTTGATGGTCTTGTTCATAATATGTACTTCCTTTCTTTTTCCGGCTGTGCCGGTTAATAACAAACTGTTGATTAGGGGACAATCAGGTTTAGAACCGCGAGCGCCGCTGCTGTCAAAATGGAGGAAAGCACCGCTACAACTACCTTGCTTTTGATATCGCTCCATTGTCTTCCTGGCCTCTGCTGTTCTGTCTCCTGCCATGCGATCAGCTTGTCCAGCTTTTCCATGATATTGTCATACTGCTCATTCCGGGCGGCTTCTGCCTTTTCAAGCTCCCGGATGCGGTCGAACAGTTTTCCGTGGGTGTCTCTTGCCTGTTCCTGCAATTTTTCCATCTGCTTTTCCAGCATATCCGCTTTCTGGAGGCCCAGGCAATCCCGCTGTGGGTCTATGATACATTTTTCATTACTCATGGGCAGCACCGCCTATCTATGGTATAATCTTTTTGAGGTGATGATATGGATATGGATTTGTATAAAGTTACTGTGATCTGTTCAAAGTGCGGACGAATGGCCCCTTTTACTCCGCCAGATGGTTCCAATATATGGGGTTCTTGGGACTGGCATCATCCCTGTTCCTTTTGCGGGGAAACTGCATGGGTTGCCCACGAACCGGTCCGGGACTGGAAAACTGGGAAGCCACTGGACCTTTAAGGTTTGACGCGCATACTTGATCTCGCTTTTTATGAAAAAGCCTGTGTGATTTGCTTGTTGAAAATGTATGGACATTACGCCATGGAGATTTCATGTTACTTTGTATACTCTTACATCAGAGCCAGGGGCGTTCATATCGGTAACATTTCCTGATAATGTCAGATATGAGCTATATCGCATAAAAATTAAGGTTCCCTGCACTGCGCTGAATGTAGTCCCACTTGCTGTGTTAGGTGTTATTAATACACTAGTTACAATAAGATTTCCCGCGTTCAAACTTGTATGATATATACTAATATTATTAGATATACCGTCGTTTATAATAGCGATCCTTTTCACGGCTGGCGCTTTAACAGATAATGTGCCCACAACATTAACACCGGACACACTTGTAAATGTCTTTCCACTCGTTACATCTGCCGCAGTAGCGGTTCCCAGGTTTGCAAGCATATCACAAACTTCTGCTGTGCCAGTGATTATTTCACCGTTGCTATCTATGGCCTGTTTTCCGGCGGCTAGATTCTCCGCTGTTGCTGGATTAGACAGCTCCGGAAGAGATGTACCAATGATCATCTGATTCGCTATCATGTGTCCTCCTTAGCTTTTAACATCAGTTATTGCCACATACACTGTCAAATTCCCTGTTGGAACCGTCTGGCAGGTGAAGGTAAGACTATCGGCAGCTTGTCCGGTACAGAGGATTCCCGCAGAGAGATAAGCGGCTTGTGAGGCAATAGCGGGCACAGGCTGAATCAGCTGCTTTGTCTCGTCGGCAAGTACTCCTGGAACAGTTACAATACATTCATAATATGTTTTATTTGTCTCCGTGTCTAAACTCGGATGCCAGCCTCGCAAAACCACAGAAACGGCTTTCGGAGCTGGGGAAACATTTGCCAGCAATGTATTAAACTCTTCCTCCGTCCCCGTATATCCCCCATCCACCGCATACTGATAGGCTGATTTGCCGTGAAGCCCAATCCCGGCTACTTTTTTGCCGTTTACGTAGAGTGCCATAGAGACACCTCCTAATACTTGATGATGGGGGTTAGGGCGATGTTGTACGGACGGAAATAAGACTTATAAGTATAAGCAGTAGCCGTTCCATCAACTTTATTTGAAGTTTTGGAAGTATTTGGACTCCATTTATCTTCATTTCTTATGGGTTCTTTTAGAATTCGCTTATCGTCAGAAGCGGTTTCTATATAAGTCGCCTCCTGCTTCTCACCAAACGTCGCAGAATATCCGTCCTGAGACCCAGCACCACGAATGAACGCTGCTTGTAAGTTCGGAAGAGCGAAGGTCGTCGTGCCATCTCCCGTCCCAAACATGGTCCCAATCGCCGCGAACAGGTCCGCGTACTCTGTACGGCTGACCGCGCTTCCATCGCAAATTAAGTACCCCTCCGGCGCTGTCTTTGTCGCCAGCCAGAATACAGACCCTACCGGAACGCCGGTGCCTCCTTTTGGCGCTGTGCTCAGTTCCGTGATGGCGTCCTGTACATTGGTGGCCGCCATACCAGACTCCGTGTTGTTATAGGTGATCTCGGAGGCGCTTACATCATTCTCGCCATCTTCTGTGAAGGTGAGGGTAAACGGGGCGGCGCCAAAGGATTCATTTATGGACATTACGCCCCCGCCATCTACAGTGACTGAATTCGCAAGCGCTGTATTAAATTCATCTTCTGTGCCGATATAGCCGCCATCCTGGGCGGATTCATAGGCCGATTTCCCCGCCCCAGCCACCAGCTTTCCATTTACTTTGATTGCCATGGTTCAACTCCCTGCCTTAGTCATCATTTCGCTTAGGGCGCTGTACTCCTCCGGGGTCAGCCTGTCCGCCGCCAGATACACGTCCATCTTTTCTTGCAGGCCTTCCGTCCGGCCTCTGTCAATCAGCAGCTTGCAAAGATTGTACACAGTAGACATAGGGTTTCTCCTTTCACATTATAGGGTGGTAAGTTCCAGCATACACAGGCGTTCCTCATGGTCTGCCAGCATATCAAGCGTAATGTCCTTCGCTGTTGGTTCCGGGTCTGGTTTGGGTTCCGGTTCCGGAATATCCATCATTTTTGCTTCTTTTGACCCGTCAGATTTTAATACTGTAACAATCTTTTTCACTTTTTCACCTACTTTACAACCTTGTAAATTTTTACTGATTGTCCAATAGCTAAAGAAACGCTGAAAATTGCATTTTTGTAATTATCGGAATTACCATTACATTTGAAAAATTGAATTCCATTGATATCGTGTACAATTATGTCTACAGATACAGCATTACTTCCAAACACAGTACCAGAAAATCTAAAAACAAAAAATGATGGATGTTGTTGATCAATAACTATACTAGTTGTTGTTGAGTTAAATATGTAGTCTGAGCCAGCTTGTATCTTAGAGTATCTTCGTGAAGAAGAATGGGGAGAACTTAATTTTACAGAAGAAGCATTTCCACTGATACCAGAAATAGAAGCAATAAAGGTTTCTCTTAAATCGTTTTCTGTAACTGCAAAAGCAAAAACATCAGAATCTTCCGTTGCTTCAAATTCATTGACTTTTTCCAAATAGGTGTTTTCGTCCATAAACGTTCCAATCTTTCCGAAAACATCATTTGGCATTGGATTCTCTGGTAGTCCAGGAAATAAAGCCGCCGTCTCAGCGCTCAACAGATCACTCTTGCTCATGATCGGCCCTACAACATTATCCTCGACATAGCCAAGAATTTGCCCTGCGGAGCCGTCTGGGAGACTTCCTCCCCCAGAACCAGCCTCCTCAGTAAACTCAATCGTGTACGGGCCGGAGCCGAGGGTTTCGGACATAGACACCTCACCACTGTTCTCCACAGTAATTGCCTGATTTGCTCTTGCGATTCCCGCGTCAATTTCCGGTCCCGTGTAGGCCCCGTTATATCCATCTGTTGTCGGCATATGATCACTCCCTCATGCAGAGATATGGCTCCCCATCGGCGGTAATGTAGGCTGTGCTGCCAACAGGAATATAATAGTAGTTGTCGTTCCAGCTTCCGTCTTCCCCCTGTGCAAAGAGGGAAATTCGATAGTTCCCGTCTCCATGAACAAGGTAATCGTCATACACCTCGAAACTCCGCTGTGTGTTCGCCGGGGTGGTGGAGAAGGACGCGATCAGCGCCCCCTTCCCCACGCCGTACTCCTCCCCAGCCTTCGTAGCGCGGCACTCAAACGCCTGATAGGGAATATCTGACTGAAACGCCACAATGATATAATCAAAGCCAGACACAGCGGAGACCTTTTCTCCAGAAATAGAGAATGTCAGCTTTGGGGCCGCCATTATGCCACACTCCAAATGCCTGCGGCAGTCTTGACGAAGACCTTGACAATCTTCACGCCGTCTCCGGTAGACGCGCTCTCCAAATCGGTTCCGTTAATCGTAACCTGGATATTAGTGGTGGCGGGATAATTGCCTTCGTTTCCGCTGGTGTTGATGGAGCCGCCAGTGGTGGGGATCAGGGTGCCCGCATCCTGCTCGCTGGAATTGGCAGGAACCACGCAAACCTTGTACTCGTCAAACTCCACATCGGAAGTAAAGTTGATAACAGACTGATTGAATCCCGCAATCTTGGAAATCTTGCTCTTGTCCGGGCCGGTGACTGTGACCACGGGAACCGTAGTGTTGAGAGTGATATCATCCGTCACCTCGGCGCTCTCGTTGCCCACATCGTCACGGACCTTGATATGTACAGTCTTCAGGCCATCCCCAGAAGTCAGGTTGACGCTCTTGCTGGTGGCAAAGGTCTCCCAGCTGGCGGACTCTTCCTCCGCGACACCATCAATTCCCCAGATTTTCATCTGGTAGCCGGTGGTCTGCTCGTCGCTGACTCCAATGGTCAGCTTTACCGCTGTACTGGTCGCATACAGTGCCCCATCATTGATTTGCAGTGTCAGGCCAGACGGTGCGGTGGTATCAAGAGTTAGGTTAAAATAGCTTGCCATTTACTGACTCTCCTTTGTGTCAAGTTGGATATATACATAGGCCCCTGGCCTTTCATAAACATTCTCGCTGCCAGCCATGATGGTTTTAATCCCCATCTCTCCCAGCATCAAGGTCTCTATGGTCTCTGTTCCTGCATAAATCATTTTGCTACCCCCGAATCAGATAGAGCGTGGTGGGGCTCTTTGTGGGAAGCTCCTCATATTCCTGCCTGTCCATCACACGGATCACTGATATCTCCGGAGATGATACATTGCCGGAACCGGAGGCTCCCAAAACCCACTCCGCAGCGCCGTCCAGAACACCCAGAAACTTTCCTTCGTCCTCTGGGGTAATTTCCGGCACTCCATCTCCGGGCGGTCCCTGTGGCCCCTCCGGGCCGGGTTCTCCATCAAACTTTCCGGCATCCGCGTCATCCCGTACACTCTGCGCAATCTTTTCCGCCTGTTCGGCGGCTTCTAAAATCTGACTGTACACATCTGGCGTGGGAGGCTGCGCGTTGCTGCCCAGCGACACGCCCTCCCGAATTTCTCCCAGCTGCGCCCAGATGGTGGGGAGAACGACTGTGCCGCCCTTTGTTCCATATACGCCAACCGACAGGTTTCGTCCCGGATTTTCCAATACCTCCCACGGAATTTGGCACTCGTTGGAGTCGTCCAACACCACGGAAATTTGATCGTCGCCCGCGTGGAATACCGCCGTCCTGTCCAGGCCATCCCAATCCGAGTTGAAGGAAAATCGAACCGTGTAGACATTAACGGAACCACTGGTCACGCCCTCTTTTGCGCAGACTTCCAAATATATTTTGTTGGCTTGTAGATGGAACATGACGCCCTCCTTTGAGGAATAAACTATAAAACCTATCCAGAAATTTTTCTATCCGTACTGCTTAATAGAACATCATAACGTTATAAGTCATACTGTTTTCCCACACAAAATTTGACATACCATCTAACGGCCCCATGATGTCTAGCCTTGAATTTACCACGTCGTTGAAAAACGATAGTTTAGTAGGGTCGATCGTTCCACTAGAAATATCATCGCTATCCCAAACTCCCGTATAATTTCTTGCGGAGTATGCGGCTTTCATGCCAATACGAGACAGCATAAAGAACGCTTTATCAGTGAAGACGATTCCATTAGAGCATGCAACATCACCTCACACCGTCGGATTCATCTGATCGTTCACCCAATCAAACATAGCATCCTGTTCCTCACCAGAATATTTGCTTGTATAATATCCGCCTGGAAGCCCTTCCGAAATAGCTATTTGGAGCATTTGATTGAACTCTTCCTGCGTCATATTGTCCTCCTAAACGATGATAAGCCGCCCGTTTTTATCAAGAACTGTTTTTTTGTTTTTATCCATGAGTTTCCCGGGCTTGATTTCTGTTTTCTTACCGTAGTATAAAATGATGCACCCTTCTTTTCCGGAGCCGCCTGAACCTCCTGCCCCACCTGCCCCACCATTACGGGGATAAATGGCTACCTCAGCACTTGCCCAAATGGATATAGTGCTTGTATTAACATTTTTCTGTGTCTTTGAGTATTGGGCGGAAACTGATCCATCTCCATTTGCGCCGCCTCCTCCGCCTCCGCCTCCGCCAGAACCTGCCGAGCCGTAGGTTTCTCCAGGAGCCCCATTTGCGCCTCGTCCTCCACTTCCGCTTGTGCTTGTTCCTAATGTTGAACTTGCTCCAGTATCAAGTGTAACACTTCTAGACCATGAGCCATATGAAGCATTACCGCCAGGGGACCCGTTTGAATTACCAGACGCCCCGCCTGCACCACCGCCACCAGCGCCGCCGTCACTGTACGATGCAGATCCATTCCAAGTTGTCTGAGAAGAAGTGCCATCTCTTGGGTATGTCTCATTCAGTCTAGAGTACCCTGAACCTCCTGGAACTCCATTAACCGCAGCTCCGGAAGCCCCAACTGAGCCACCTGCACCTCCTTTTCCACCAGACGAACCTGCTTTCGCATAAGTAATTCCGGTGACAATATCCGTATATCCATCTGGAAGGATTCCGCCATTTTCAGAGGACATATCTCCAAATGTTGTTTGCCCTCCAGTCGCGCCATTAGATGCCCCGCCAGTTCCACAACTATAGGATATTTTATCGCCTGGATTTACCGAAATAGTTGTTTGCAAAACATTTCCGGCGATACCCGAAGCACCGCCCTCTCCGCCTTGACCCGCCGAACCTCCGCTGTACGATTGGGATGCCGTAGCGCTTATAGAGCCGCTTTGCCCAGCTTGAACATTCGTTGTTTGATAATCGTTGTCTCTGCGCACAATATTCCCGCCCGCTGTGCCTTTCTCGCCAGATTGTCCATTATATCCAGCTTGTCCTCCAGAGATCAGCACTATTCGTACCTCAGATACACCTTCCGGAACGTCCCATTCACCGCTTCCGGTCAGCAGTTCATGTTCATCATAAATAACTGTTTGCTCAATTTGGAGTGGACGGTAGCCGACAAGTTGTTTAGATTTTGCCCGTAGCGTCCCTGATACTGTAATATCAAGGCTCTCAATACATGCCTGTACATTTACTTCATCATACGGATGATAAGCAGTTACAACATCACCTGGAGATAGCTGCCCAAGCACAATGTCTCCATCAATAGTCTCTGAACATGTATAATAATTCTTGAGTCTATTGGCTACAGCACTTGAATTTACAAGGGAAACCAGAGTCGCTTCTGTTACAGATTTTACATTCTCTGTTTCTTGGCTTCTTCCATCCTCTATATTCCTGGAAATTTGTCTTGTGTTATGGATATATTTTTTTCCTTTTAATGTACCCGTTCCAGAAGATACCTTCGCATAATTTGCGCCGCTTTCCAGAATAGTAAAGCCAGAGGCGGTCAAACTGTGCATTGGTTCTGAAAAAGTAATTATATCCCCTGATTGCGTAGCGCCTTCAAACAAATCTGCTTCTTCTGTACCTTGTACGTATTGATGCTCAGTTACTGCAACGCGCGTTACTTTAGAACTATGCGATGCTTTTGGCCCCTCAAATAGTTTGTCTTTCCCAACATTTCCGCTGATGCCATCCCAAAGGGATTCAATCCTTAAAATGCCTTTCCTGTCTGTCTTAACTGTTGCTCCGATTGCAAACAATACTTGTGCTAAGTTGTCTCTCGGTGTTGTGATCGGAAGCCACCCATAAAGTGCGATTTTAGCGAAAGAGAAATGCAAAATATATGGTACGCTGCCACAAATACTCGGGAGAATTTCTTCCACGGTTTCGCCTGTATAAATGCCTCCATAGTGCTGACCTTCTGCCAGAATACCGATTGCAGAATCTGCTTCAATCGTATATGTCGATGCAGATGTGCGCTTGATCGATTGGACATAGAAAATGCCGGTCAGTATATCGTCATTATAATATCTTAGCGGCGCGTTCCTCTGGAAAGACAGGATGGACGAGTCAGTACACTCTACCTCTGCTTCGAACGAATTCGGTTCAAGTTCGGACTGCAATAGGGAAATTGTGGAATAGATTTTTCCGGACCTGATTTCTGACCCAGTAAACACCCAGCCCTCGTATTCAATCTTGCTTCGTCCCATACCAGAACCCCCTTCATCTCTTTAGCTGTGCGTCAATAGGAATGAAATTCACTTCGATTTCACCCCAAAAATTCACGCCCTTTTCAACCTTCTCAATATCCTGTGATGCACTGGTGTAATAGGCCTGGTAACTGATAGTTTTCTGCCCGTCCGCAGCCTCTAGTAATACGGAATCATCGATAGAATGCTGATACAGATATTCCCAGAACTCATCTAAGCCGGCGTAATCATCCCCACGTCTGAATACAGTAATCTTATGTCCAAGATATGTCCCGATTATATCCCGGATCATTTTCCCGGCCAAAACTCGCCCTGCGTTAGGGCCATCCAGTACATTAAAATTTCTGTTGTAAGCGGAAATTGCAACATCAGCATCAAATTCCACGCCATTCAGTTTGATGTAGCTCATTTATCCCTCCGAAAGACGCACACCGATTCTCTGCGTCTGCTGGTTGTTTAGCCTGTACATCACTCGTCCCATCTCTTGCTCTCCGATCTGAAGGATGACGGTATGATCTCCGCTTCCTCCGTTCATCCCACTTCTCTGAATGCCACGCACGACTGCCGCCTCGATCTCCGATGTGGGGGCCTCAATGTTCGTACCGCGTTTCTGGTCGCCCAGCACGGCAAGGAACTCCCGGTTGGGCGGGATGACGGCCCCACGAGCCAGGGCGGGGACATCCTCCAGGGCGAGGCGGGGAGCGGACACTCTGCCACTAAAGCCGCCGCTTCTTCCACTACTTGTTGTTCCGTTGCTTCCTAACTTTAGAACCGCACCACCGCCAAGAAGGGCAATACCGGCTAGCAACATGACTGGATTCAATGTCATGGCACCGATGGCAATTAGGGCTATGCCAGCAAGTAAAAGTGCTGTAGATACCCATCCTGCCACTTCTTCGAGGTGTAGGGATTCAACCCAGCTTGGAAATGTTCCACTTTCGTTTCCAATAACCATACCTGCTACAAGCAAAGCAAGTCCGCCGAGAAACATTGGTATGCTCTGTGTCATAAGGCCTATCGCTACAAGTCCAATACCGGCGAGCAAAACCGCAGTGGTTACATATCCCATGACTTTTTCAAGACCCAACGTTTCGACCCAATCCTGCAAATGTCCATCATTTACTGAGGCAACGATTCCAAGCCCAAGAATAATTGTACCAGCAATTAATAATGGAATATTTGCTGTAGCCGCCGCAACAGCTACCATTACAATTCCGGCTAAAAGTATGACAACAGATATCCACTGGACAACAGTCGTTAGGTTTAATTTCTCCCACCACGCCATCAATGTTTGCTCCCCAATTAACTCTGCCGTGATACCTGCAGCAAGTAAAACTCCTCCTGCGACAACCATAAAGATGTTACCCATCGCTGCTCCGATGCAAATCAACGCAATCCCTGCGATTTGAATTGCAGCTGCTACATACTCAAATGCTGAATTAAGTCCAAGGGTTTCTGCCCATGATTTCATCGTCCCGCTTTCGATTCCTACATAAATTCCAGTTGCAAATAAAGCGATTCCGGATATCACCATTAGAATATTACCGAGTCCTGCCCCGATACAGACGAGCGCAAATCCTGCAATTAGCAGTGCTGCAGTTATAAACTGAGCCGCTCTCGAAAGCCCGAGGGTTTCTGCCCAATCTTGCATCATACCGCTCTGTGCCGCATACACAACGGCTACACCAATTAAAACCAGTCCCGCTATGACTAAAAGTATATTTGCTGTAGCAGCTCCGATTGCTACCATCACAATTCCTCCAAGGATAACAGCAATTACTACAAATTCCTGCACACTGTTAAGTCCAAGCGCATCTACCCAAGATTGGAGTTGTTCATTTTCCTCCGAAAATGCAATCCCAGTTCCAAGCAATAACAAGCCGGCAATAACAAGAAGCAAACTGCCCATTGATGCGCCGATTGCGATAAGCGCAATTCCTCCAAGCATTAATGCGATCGGGACCCACGCAGATACGCTTTCCATGACTTGCTGTAACCATCCGCTGTTTTGATTGATTACGGAAAAATCTGGAACAATCTCCTGATCTTGATCAGCCGCTTTTTTGCTCCCACCTGAAAGCTGATTGATTTCATCGAAAGACGCCAGAGATTTTTCCGCTTCCTCCGCCGCCTCTCCAGTTCCCTCAATGGCTTCTGTTTCCTCATACAGGCTTTCAGCGGAATCCGCCGCCTTGTCTGCGGTAGTCCCAAAAATGGCCGCAGTAAACCGTGCCGCCATTGAAATAATCTGAGCCAGTATATCGACAAACTTAGCAAATGCTGGTATAATCACGTCAATAAACGGCTGGGCCAGTGTCAAAAGGGCGCCTTTCAGTCTTGCGATGGAAGCCCTTGCTTCGTCATTCGTCTTAATGACCTTGCTCATCCACTCCCGGAACTTTGCAAGCGCCTGTGTGATAATCGTGAAAACAAGCGCGCTCCTGATAACTTCACGTAGACGCATGGAAAATTTGGCTGCACTTTTCTGCGCATGATCAACAGATTTTGCCATTTTTTCAGAAGCAGGGCCAGCTTTTGCCATGTTCTGCTGGATGTTGCCGGCTTCTTTCTTCGTCCGGTTTAGTTTTCCTTCCAAACTGGAAACTTTGGAATCATAGGTTGATAGAGCACTGTTGGCCTGTTTCCATTCTTTTTCAAGCGCATTGACCTCGGCCTGTTGCTGTTTCAACGCAGCGTCAACTATGGGTTTATCTGCGTATGAGCGCATAAAGTCATCCGCTGACACGCCAGGCTGCATTGAAACATTGATGGCACTTTGCTCATCCTGCAGTGTTGCAAGTCGTTTTCTAGCCTCTTCTAGCTTTGTGTTGACTGAGTTAAGGCTGTTTTCAAGCGGAATCCTGCCATGTTTTTTTGCGGCAAGCTGTTCTTCCAAAGATTTGATCTGCCTATTAAGGCGATTAAGTTCTTTCTGAGCGTTTTTATCATCAATATTGGTCTCAATGACGATAGAACCGTCAGCAGACATATGAAACACCACCTTGAGGGGAGAGATTTATGTGGATGGATATAAAGAAATCATTATTACAAGGGAGAAATCCATGTGGGGCTGTGCGGTTGATTTTACTGTCCTTTTAGACGGTAAGGTCGTCGGGACATTGCGAAATGGGACGACCATTTCTGCATACGCCCAAGACGGGCCGCATACCATTTCGTTCCAAAAGGGCCGAAAGATAGACTGCTCTATTTCGATTCTCTTGTTGCCGGAGGATAGGGCAAGGGTCGTGAATACGATTATATCTGGTTCTCATATTGTGGTTGATAGCGAATACGCAACAAACACACCAGAAACCGTCTCTTTCGACAGCAAGAACGCCCCAGGAAAAAGCAGCAGACGAATTAAGGGAAATATTGCATTTTCGGCCGTGATTGTTGTTGCTGTGCTTTCCACTGTATTTCTTACTTTTGGGAGCCGCTTTGATAGTTCGTTAAACTCTGATTCAAACAATCTGCCACAGTCTACGCCCACGCAGGCCAGCCAATCGGAGGAAATTACCATTTCCGCCGCTGATTTGTGGGCAGCGTATAAAGAGAACACTGTGAACGCAGATGCACTATATAAAGATAAGATTCTAGTTGTGGCCGGAACTATTCAAAATATAGGGCAGGATATTGTTACAAAGGCCCCATGCATTTCTCTTGAGACAAATGATGGTTATGGACTTTATCCCATCCAGTGTTTCTTCCCAAAAGATGGCGAGCAAACAGATTTGATTGCTCAATTAAATGACGGAGACTATATCACTATTGTCGGAGAATGTGATGGTGTTCCGCTGGCTCAGGTACAGCTATCTGATTGCTCCATACGATAGTAAAGTAATTCCAAAAGTCGTAGTTGGCAGTATTGATGATGCAGTTGTCTTTGTAGGAGCCGTTTCTCCTGGAATGGAAATCGTTGGTCACGTAGTTTGGGAACTACCATCGGATTGGGATGAATTTCAAACATCTTACATAGACGCCGGAACAGCTGTGGAAAGCAAACAGCATTTTGTAATTTGTAAAGAGGACATAAATTAGTAAAACCTCCTCCGTTTCAATATGGAGTTGTTAACAAATCAAGTTTCTTGACAGCTATCCAGCCAGCCCGTATAATAGCAAACAAGAGGTGATCGGGATGTTAGATGAAAAGGACCTGCAAGCGATTCATACAATGATGGAGCAGCAGAAGAAAGAAATCCTCAAAGAGTCTATGGCAAATATGCAGGTAATCATTGAGAATACATTTGCCCCACAATTCAAATTATTGTTTGAAAAGCTAGATTCGATGGGGTCTAAAATGATCCCGCAAGAAGCTATAGACATTATGGAAGATCGCGTGGATGATCTTGAAAAAACGGTGGCTATACATACCCGGCAAATTGAAGAATTGAAAAAAGCTCAGTAATGAATGCCTCAGACGGTACCTGTTTCGGGTGCCGTCCTATTTTTTTCGCCCGTCCAGAGGTTTACAAGATTGTTTTCCGCCTCACTATAGTTCTGTTTGATGTCGATAATGTCACGATTTTTCCGATAAAATTCTCTGTCTGACTTGTCCAGCGGCTTACCTTTTGCTTTCTTATCGCGGATGCGGACTATCTGGGCAAATAGGCAATCCCCAATCTCTGCATAGGCGGAAAGAATAGTCCACCAATGGACTCCTCCTGTATTGGTTTCGATGTCGTAGTCCACAGCGCGGACCTCATAGCCTAACACACGGTTGACCGGCGCAATAATGCGCGGGAAGTCCATCGGCCAGTCTACAAGGTGTGGACCTTTCTGCTTTTGGGGCTCCTCGCCGCCATTGATAAAGCAGAACATCGCTTTCATCGCCGCGTCATAGTCGGTCAGATCGTCAAAGTCAATGTAGAAGATTTGGAGTACGTCAAGAGCGCGTTCTTCCTCGCTGGAATCCGGGTCGTTCATGGCCTCGAAAACATCAAGGATAACGCGGTAATCATAGCGGATAGCAAACTCTTCTCCGTCTATTTCAACGGTTTTTGGCAGCCCATATCTCATGACGTACTCCTTTGATTACTTCTTCTGATACTTTTGGTATTTTGCCGTATATTTACTGATCCTTGGATTAGTAAGCTTTTGCTCTCTTGAGAATGTGGTGTCGATTTCATCCATGATAGCCATCATTAGATTACACCACACGGGGAGGCCATTAGCGATTGCGTAGACGTTCATGCCGCCGAATACCGCTTCGCTCACGGGTGCTTCAAATACACCATCAATGATGTCACGCATCTCTGCATCCCGCTCTTTGGCAAATTCAAAGATTTCCCTCTTATCCGTCATCTTCTCGATCTGTGCCTTGTAACTCTCCTGCTTCTTGTCCAAGTCCTCAAAAGCGGAGTAAAGCCGTTCCACAAAGTTGCTGTCAGTCGGGTTAAATGACACCTCACACTTACCGTTTAGGGAATATGTAGTGAGACCTGAATCAAAACTAAGTTCTTTCATGTCTTAGACCTCTTCATCACTAGGTGTAAATGTCACTGTCCCGCCACTAACGGAGGCTGTCCCTACAGTACGAGTTCCACCATAAGTCACTTCAAGCGGCATACCAATTGTGCCGCCGCCCTCTCCGCCAAGCCCAGAGGGAAGAATAGAACAAGATGCATATCTCTCTGCAAACACAGCTGTATTAGCCGTACCTGCATATAAATGGACGATAAGCATGTCTTGATTCATCAGGGCATTTACATTCTGGTCTTTAATGCCAAGATTCCAAATTTTCTTTTGGGCTGCGTCATCCGCATCTAATTCGCACGGGTCAAAAGTCTGAGTGATTGTGGGCTTCTTTCCGTTGGTGTAGGTATTTCCGAAGATGTCAACCTTCGTCTCTGTTTGCCAGTCATACTCAGACGAACTATCTTCTACTCGCTTGCCAATTGCAGACCACTTCGGAGTGCCAATATCCTCCGCTGTATTTAGGTAAGCAATCAACATTTCCCGTCCTACAGTTTGACCAGGTGTAGTATTGAAAGTTAAATCGGCCATAGTCTATTGCTCCTTTCAAACTCCGACTTCATAAGTCAGGCGCATTAAAATTTGATAATCTTCATAGCCGTTTTCAAATGCGGCCAGCTTTGCGGCCTGTGTGGTAGGCTCCACTCTCAGTGCGCGGATTCCCTCTCCCAGCTCCGGTTTATTCGTTCTGGCCCAGTCTCCGAATCTGTTCAACAGCTCGACAGCTTCTAATCGTGCATCTATGCTGTCTCCCGGTTTGATTCGATAGAGCATTTCAAACTGATATTCCGCTTGATATCCGCCCAGAATGTATTTGCTTGTAATGTAAGTTCCCGGAATCGTGGAGAGAGTCATTCCTACCTCAGCGGGCTTTGCCATGTCCACATCTAAAAATTCATAGTTGATGATGGCAACGGGCTTGTCCGGAAAGGTATTTGCCCAAACCAGCATAGAACGGGAAATTGTTTGAACCTCCTCCGCCGCAGCTAACACTTTAGGCCGTTCTTTTTTATCAGAGATCATTCTTCACCGCCTTGTCTGCTACTCGCACCCACTTCTCAAGGTTTTCTGACTTGCTAGCCTCGAACCAATGGGATTGCGCCTGTGCGTGCATCGATTTGTTAAAAACCAGGTCCTTATCTGTGACCACCTTTGTGCCGCCTTTTGGCGCGTAGCTGCTTCCCGTCTCGGGATCAACCATCAATTTCCCGTAATATAGCATCCTGGATTCTGGCCCTGGATATATAATGCGAGACCCGTCTACTTTTGTTCTCCTATCCAAGTCTCCTGTTAACGCAGGCACGTAAGGAGACGTGTCCTTCCGGATTTGAATAGCAAGAGTGTGTTCAGCTTTTGAAGATGCTTGCATCAATTTATCCTTGATTTCCTCCAGGCCTTTGGTGTGTACCGTGAGTTTCAGCATTTCAAGCACCTCCCACTTGAAAGTGCGACATATCTCCGCCAAAATCCTTGAAGTCCACCTTACTCACATCGTAGACGTTATCATATGCCGCTTTGATGGTCTGCACCGTCCAATCTGGGTGTACGGCCTCCCCTTTGACGAAAAAGCAGTCGCGGCTTACAGAGAGCGTCCACAGGCCGGTTTTGTCGTCTGCATTCCAAAATTCTCTTGGTCCGACATACCGCTTCTTTCTGCCTGTTAAGCCATCCACAGCATCAACATTGACCGGGATATACAAGGTAACGGCGTCCGCCCCTTCCAGGCCGCTCTTGTTCACATTAACGCCCTTGGAGGCGTCCAGGAGTACACCACGCAGAACAGTGATGTGATTGACCAAAGTAGGCTCAAATTTGTTTTCCGGCAGCTCTATACTCTTCGTGTTATAGAGTGTAACAACATGTGGAAACATGCTCACGCGTAGTACCCCTTTGCTTTCAAAAGCCCAGTTCCAGCAAGATACATTTTCGCCGTCTCCATAAGAGCTCCTTGTGCACTTTCTGCCGCATTCAGCGCGTCTTTGGCGCTTGACCCCCCGGAACGATAGGTTTTGGACCAGCTTCCAACGGTTTGGCTTTGTAGTTCACCGGAATCTCCGACAGACGCAGATAAGCTTTTGCTTGCCGAGCTCCTTGCCGCGTCAATCGTCTGATAAGCTTCAGCGATTGCACAACACGCCATTTTTACTGCGTCAAGATCTGCGTGTTTTTCAGCTCTTCCTGCTGTGCAGTAGTCAATATAAGAACTTGCCCGAAGCGCGAGTCTCGGAAAATCAGATGGCTCAATAGATTTCCCGAAGTACACATACGAATAGAACTCGTAACTCGCATAAATCATAGCGCCGTCCTCCGGAGTACCGCTAAAATATCGGCCTTTTTCATGGAGCTGTTGACACCCCCCACGCCGTTCTCCACAGCATAATCAAGCATTTCTGCCCGAGTCATGCTGGAGAAGTCGGGCGTGGAGAGTGAAGCCGCGCTCAACAGCTCATTTAACCCCCCGAGGCAGCGTCTGGCTTTACAGCGGCCACAAACAGGCCGTTGGGGTCAGGAAGGACCGGGATAAACAATCCGGTGGCCTTCGTCCACACCGCTACAGGGTCAGGCGTCGCCCATTGGGTAATGGTGATGTACTGATCGGCGGACTTTTCGTTGTATTGTCCATACTCCGCCTCTTCTGGAGACACGCCCCACAAGCCAACACCCACCTGCGGAACTGCGGTGAAAGTGATCTTATCCTCCGGATAGAAGCGATGCGTCGCCTCCGTGCCGTCCGCCTTCTGAGTCTTATATCGCAGATCATAGGTTGTGATGGTTCCAAATCCGAAGAGCTGCGAAAACAAACCGCGTAGACGCTCGTTGGGAACATAGGTCCCCTGTCCAACAGAACCAAAGATCAGGGTCTGAATGCCCTTGTTGGTCGCTAACTTACGGACTACCTTGTTAGAGGTAATCGCCTCGTTGATGGTGTACCCCATCTCAGCGGCTTGGTCCACAATGGCTTGAATCTGACCAATGACATCAGCATCAGCGGACATGTCCAAATCGAAGGCCAGGTTTTCACTGGGAACTTTATAATCAACGGTCATCTTAAGGCGATTCTCATTGATGTTCATCTTGCCGGTGGCAAGCACATCCATCTTGGCAACTTCGGTTCGGACCTTGACTGCATCCGCCATCAGACGCATATCATCAAACACATAGCGCACGATAGCCTCATCGCCATACACGCCGGATTCAGTCAGGAGCCGCACGCGCTCGGTCTGATTGATCTTGCGCTTGATCAGCAGCTTTTCGACCTCCATCTTGTCAAAGGTAGGCCGGGAACCGATCTCCGCCTCTGTGTCAAAGGCGTGGACGGTAGCCATCACAGGCAGGGTAGCGCCATTGGCAAGCCGCATATATTCCGCCTTGAGGTTTTCGGTCTTCTGATCAGGGAAAAGCCGGTCGCCCAGGTATGCAGGACGGGCAACAGACAGATTCTGAGAGAAGTCCAGTCTTTCAGCATCGGAAATCAAAGTTAAAATATCAGCCATTTGTCAATCCTCCTTGTTAGACGCCTGCGGAAGTCCAGACGGGATAGAGCTTTGCATCCTTGGTCATCTTGACCGATGTAACCGCAGGCCCGCCGCTGGAGAGCGCCCATCCGGTTTGTGTATTGCTCGCTTTAGTCAGCGGATAATCGGTTGATACAGGAGCATAGCTGCCCTCCTGGTATTCATGGGTATCAACCGGAGGCGTGCCTGTACCATCGTCCTTTTCATAGGTCAGGCAATATCCCCTGGTAACTTCGGGCGCATCCACAAACACAATCCCAGCCGCTTTCAGCGGTGTCTCGGCGGCGCTCTGGATATTCAGGCGTTCTTTCAGAACACGGCCAGCCAGCATGACGCTCCCTTCGTGGTCGCCGTGGGTGACATCCACATCGTCAAAAACGATACCCACGGCGCTCCCATCATTGGACGGGAACACAGTTCCGGCGGCAACGATTTTGTTTCCATACTCATCCGCCACGCCCATAGAAGCTGGAATCTGATAGGTTTTCAGGACAAGCCCAACCTCGCTTTCCAGGAAGTTCGGCCGAAAAGTGCCATTCACTCTGTAAAAATGAGACATTCGTTTCACTCCTTCGTAGTATTTTGGGTTGCGTACATTTGATTGAACTGCTTGGCGTACATGGCTCCTTTGCTCTCGTGAGCAGGAGGCCCGCCAGGGCCAACAGGCTTTGCAAACGACGGGGCAGGCTTGTCCCCCTGGAACGCAGCTGGGTCGCTGTCTTGCTGCGCCTTCAGGTAATCTTCAAACCCTTCCAGAGCCCCGTTTTTGAGCGTTAGGCGGTTGGCGGTAAGGTCCGCAACAAACGCCTTTTCCGCGGCTTTAGAACTGAACTTTACACCCTTGTCGGCAATCGCATGATTGACAGCATCTGCATAGTCACGATCTGCAATCTGCTTCTGATACTGCTCTGTCTCCGTGGTGTACTTGGTCTGCAGATCAGCCAACTGCTGCTTGATGCCATCCACATCACCGGCAGATTTTTTTAACTTCTCAATATCCGCATCTCTCTGTGAAAGTTGTTCCTGAGACGCTTCAAGGTCCGCCTTTGCTGTATCTGCCGCCTTTTTGTATCGTTCAATGTCTTTCCCGTTGATCGCCAAAACCTTTGTCGCTTGTTCCTCTGTCAGTCCAATTTCAAGCAGTTCTTCTGTTTTCATGCGTTCTCCTTTGCGGCTAGGCTTTTTAGGTCGTTGCCGTGACCCACCGCCCCGCACTTTTAGGCTTGCGGATAGCCAAATTTAATTGAATCTCCCGTAGTTTAGCGACTTCGGGTCGGTCAAAAGAAAAAGGGTCAACCACCGAGAAATCCTCGGTAGTTGACCCCAACGGTCCTTCCCCGGCCCCTATCGGTCGGGGGAGCGATATACTGTTTTTTTCTTTTCCTCGATGATGAGAAATCCACTTTCTTTTTTTCGAATAATCGCGTCATTCCCACGGTCAAGAATGGCCCCAATTATGGCCCACGCTTTAATAGTTTCTTTGTTTGTTTTTTCATCCAATAATCTCGATGCGCTCAATCTCGTCCTCCGTAAATCCAATCAACAAGCCGTGTTCATTCTCCACATCGAACTCCAGAAATTCATTTCCATCATCATCAAAATCGTAGTCATACCCATAGAGTTCCCCGGTCGTTACACGTCCACTTGTGGAAAAAACTTTAATTTTCTTCCCAAAGTAAATCGTGGGATCGTTAATTATCATTTTTTCCACCCCCCTGAAAACGGAACACCATGCGTACCGCTTTTGCTGTAATGGATTTTGATACTTCTTGCAATTATTATATCACCGTTTCTGTTAACTGTATAGCCAATTTCTTTTCCGGCATCAATAATTTCTGTGTTTTTCCACTTTGTAAAATCATCTGTAAGATTGATTTTTCCGCTACCTGCCTTCGCGTTTATGATCGCTTGCAACTCCTCCACAGAAACCGTTATCACGCTTCTGCCCGGTGTAGCAGTGCCGGCCATATGCCGCGCCTGTTTCTCCGGATTGATCTCTAATGGATATTCACCGTTGCGGATCGCCTGCCTGATTGGCGCTTCTGCATCACGCTGCACTTTGAGTGCCGAGGCGGTTTGTTCGGATTCAATATCCGTATAGGTAACCTGCATCCTTTCCCGCTGCAATGGCAAACCCGCAGCTTCGCTAAAATCTCTGTATTCCTTGTTCAGACGCCGGATGCGGGCTGTCACCGTCTGGGCGTCCTCTTCAAGCCCTGCCGCCTTATATGCAGTCTGTTCCCGCTTCAGCTTTCGGATGGTCCGCTCGATCTGGCGTTGCTTTTGTGTAGCTTCATAAGCTGTATAACGTTTGCCCTCAAACTCCACATCATGCCCGTCGTCAATGTGTTCCAGTTCTTTGTCGGTATACGTCCGCTCCATCACGCCGTCTACAAAAGCGGTCCTGATATGACGGCAGTTGGCTCCCTCTAAACCATCCACATAGCCAAGTCCGCATACTTCATAGATACTTGGGTATTTGTCTCCGGTTCTAACAGAATACACCCGGCCCTGCCACGCTTTATGGTTCTGCCATCCAGTACCTTGATCTCGTGCCCCGATGTGGGCTGATACTTCAAAATATGGCGTTTCTAAGTATTCCGCACTCTGCTCCGTATATTTGGCACAGAGCTGGGAGACGCCCGTCATCACTGCTCGGCGGGCTGCTACGTCGATTTGGTCCCGGTGTCCGCTCTCATAAGCCACGATCTTGATGCCGCTGTCTGCAAGCTGCTTAACAGTATTTCTAATAGCTTGGTTATAGCTGACTGCTCCGCTCATAACCTGCATCTCCGCGTTATCCAGCGCCCATTGATAAGCACGGGCTGGTGCCAGCATCGTCCGCCCACTGTCCACCAGAAAGCCCATGGATCGGGTCAGGTTGCTGACCTCTCTTTGTGCCTGCGCCGTAATCGCGGCAATATCCATAGCGCTTACCAATGTCTCAGGAGCCGTCATCCCCGCAAGGTCTATGACCTCTTTGTAATACCGCTGGTTACGTTCCACCACGTCCTCCAGCAGTCTATTGAGCCGTTGCTCGCTGATATTGGCCGTTCGCTGGATGGCCCTCTCTATCTCTTTTAGGCCAATTCCATGTGACCGCAGAGCCCGGATATCCTGCACCGTGACCTCATTCAGTTCTCCGGCAAGTTTCAGCCGAGAGCATATTTCATCAAGGAGCGTCTCTTCCAGGCTTCGGAACAACTCCGCTAATTCTTCCGGAAGCGCATCCAAAACTTCTGGAGAAAACGGGTATCTCATTCAATCTCATTCTCTCCTTCGTTCGTCATGTCCTCCATTTTCGGCAGCATTTTCTTGGCTGTGGCCTCGTCCTCTCCATACCATTTTGCCCGGTATTCCCAATCATTCATCACGCCCATGGAAACATCCTGCCGGTCGTTAGCCCGCTCCTTTTCCTTTGCGTCAGCGTCATCAAGAACGCTGTCTCCCCAAGAATAGGTGACTTCATAGCCTCCAGCAGGCGCCAGATTGTACAGTGTAGCATACACGTCCATGGCATAGATCAGGCTGTCAAAGGTATGCTGTAACGCTTTTTGAATGCTATCGATAGTGATAAACATCCGCTGTTTGCTGTTGCGAACCTCTGTCGCCGTCTTTTCAACACTTTGTGGGTCTGACAGCGTGCCATAAGAGAGGCCAACCTGGAACTCAATTTGTTTCAGAATATTTTGTAGCCCTCGATAAAGCGGTTCGTCCCGAAAAGAGGGTTCAAACTGTTCAAAAAACTTGCCGTCCTTGGAGAACGGAGCAATCTCAAACAAGCGTTTGTCGAAGTCCCTTGCTACTGTTTCTGTAGCGTCCATAAATATCTTTCTCTGGCCGCTCTTGTACTCCCACCGGATCAAATCCCACTGCTCGTCCGCTCTTTGGATGAGGTCTACCGCGGACCCTCCATATACGGACACACCGGTTTTATCATCGGTGTCCACATTGTTTGACTGCGGGGGCTTAAAATAGGCAAAGAGTGGTCCTTCCAGGTTTTCTATCTTGACTTCTGGCGGGATATCCGCCCAATCCGGAACCTCATTCAAAGCGGCTGCAGGTCCCACGGAACCGCTGCTGTCGCTGCGGTATGCTTTGTTCTGGATGGTATATGTAGTACCCTCTAAGTTGTGGTATTCCAGCCGGACATAGTATTTATCATTGGCTTGTGCTTTTTCACGGAACACGCCTCCAACACAGGTACCAGAAGCATCAAATTTTGTTGGCTGAAACGCTGCTGCGCTAGTTCCGTCCACCAAAATACGGTTCCCATAAACATACGGTTTCAGCGCAATACCACCTGTTGCAAGCCCAAGCTCAAGCTGCTGTAGGAACCTTTCTTGCGCTGCTTGAAACTGCTCGTTGTGATAGTCCGCCCTGGCACTGCCCGCAATACTTACTGTGAGTTCCGCCAGCGTCGGGCGGGCAATCTCTCTACAGATCGCTGCTGGCAGGCCCATCGGAACCACAGGAGGAACCGCCCAGGGCGGTCGGTTGACATACATAGCAAACCACAGGTTGATGTTCCGCTCCATTGTCTGTCCCGTGGCAGGCTTAACGCCAAACTCCCGCTGAGTCACCGCCTGCGGAAATATGAAGTTTTTCAAGCGGCCCAACCAGCCGACAAAAACACTCATGCGATCTCTCTCCACATAATGGTGTTACAAAAATAGCGCATCTGGTCCATTGAGTGATCTGACTCTTTAATGACTTTGTCTTCCCCGGCATCTCCATCCCACATGTAGGATTGAAATTCCTGGAACGTATTCTCGCAGCTCTCGTGAAACTTGATCCGTCCAGTTTGCAGCAAAGTTGCCGTCAGCCGGATTCCATCCAAAACAGAGTTATCCGCATCCCACACGGCAAATTTCCCATGCCGATGTATGCACTCCTTGAAACTTGCCGCAGAAGGGTCAACGATCACACGTTCGATCTTCTTTCCATCCGCAAAATTCTCCAGGTCCTGATAATATTCTTCATCGGTCTTTTGTTTTTTCTTCGCCCGACCATCGTAATAATACTCCTTCAGCATGACAGCCTCCCCGCGATAAACGCGCCAGAGCCCCATCGCCGTTGGATTCATTGTGCCGTAGTCGATAGCGATATAATATAATCCAGGTCCATCAGGGTTTCCGCGAATAACATGCTTGTCCATGCTGAACATAGGGTAAACAAGTCCCTCTGCCAGCGCCCATTCTCCTAATATGTACCGATCATAAAATACCGTTCCGGCGTACTCTCTTTTTAAGTTGTCAACAAATTTTTTTGGCAAAAACGGGTTATCATCAATTGTATATGTCTGGCTGAATATATCCGCATCACTATCAAGAAACTGTTTTAGCCAGTGTCCGGGATATTGCGGATTGAAGGTACCATCAAAGCAAGAATACTCTTTATCTAGGCGGCTTTTCAGAAGTTCAAATACCTCTTCGCTCCAGTCGGCCACCTCATCCCCATAGCAGTATTTGATGGATGCGCCACGAATTTTTGATACTTGGGAAACCTTCTCAGCTCCCAGGCAATAGCATTTCTCTCCAAACAACCATGCTGTGTTGTCACTGGAAATTGAGCCAACCAGCGTGTCTCCATATAGGTTCCGCATCGGCTCCAACACATTTCGTTCAATCGTTGATTTTGTAACCCCAAGAATAACTGTCAGCCCATCTTTCCCGACGCGATCTCGGATGCGAATTGGAATCATCCACCGAAAATCAAGATAAGTCTTTCCGCTTCTGGTTGCGCCACCTTTGAAATTCCACCGCCTATTGGCGTTCAGAACAAATTCATGTTGTTTCGGACTTAACAGCATCTTTGAACTCCTTTAACAGCCCATCCAATTTGTTTAAGCTGTCGTTTCCGCTTGCCGTATTCTTTGTGGCTTTATCAACGATGATCCCGAAGGAAGTCGCAATTTGAGACAAACCAGCATCATCTATCTTTTCAGGGTCCGTCAGTGCATTAAGATGAAGGTCTATTGCCTCTTGCATCTTCTCTTTACGGGAATCCATAAAGGCAAGCATATCCAATGTATTCTGTTTCTTTTTTTGTTGCGCTTTTTGGAAGAATCCTTCGCAATTCAGCACAATGCGTTTTACCGTGTCCTTTGATACACCATTCATCTTTGCCGTGGCGTTATAACTCTCGGTTTCCAGATAATCAGCCACTATTTTCTTTTTCTGGCGATCTGTCAGCCGTGCAGCCATAACACCACCTTCCTGTCAACTATTCTTATAGTTCCATATTGGGGTAAACTTTTTCCCACACGTTCACGTGGTAAGTATTGACTTCGCCATAATTGGCATCGAAAATCTTTTTAACTCCATATCCCTGTCGTTGGCTTTCGAGTTTGAGCTTCCGCCAGTCAAAAACCTTATATGATACTCCATTCAGATGTGCTACTCGTTTGATGGAATACCATTCCTTGCTCCTATCCAGCTCTGTCTCCAGCGCCTTTCTCTTATCCTGTTCGTCTCTCAGCGCAGTAAGCAGTTTGATGCCAAACTCCGGAGAGTTTATCATCTTATCGATCGTGTCCGAGGTCATGTAAGCCCCGTGCTTGCGAATGCTGGGTAATACCTCACTCGTCACCCAGCGCTTGAACTTCTTGGCCCCGGGAAGCTTGCTGGAAAGGACGAGGGAATACAGGCCGCTCTCGTTGATAAGTACAATCGGTGTCCCGTTGACGCTGAACGTTTCGTTCACCGTCTTATCCTCATCATCAACGTGGTCACGGATTGCCTTTTGTGGGTTCGTGTAACCCAGTGCTAATGCCACATCCTTACCAACCAGCAATGGCTCCCCGTCCAATCCCACAGTGCGAATCTCCCCAAACTCAGGGTTGTTAAAAATCATCAAGTCGTTCATGGATATACCGCCTTTCTGAATTTTCGTTTCCACCATTTATGTTGACCCAGGGAAGAGGAGTAAGGTGGCACCTCCCTTTTCGGCCCGTCGGCCTATCCCCGGTATTCAACCATTTTTCGAGAGACGGCGGGAGATTACCCCGCCATGCGTTTCCTCCCATTATCCCCACCCCCGTCTCGTGCAACTGCGGGGCGGCGTATTTTGCCTCTTGCAAACAGACATAAAACGATGTAAAATCCATATTACTAAAGAGCGCTAACTGCATATGCTGTATTAAAGGGGGTGCTGATAATGCAGGCAGATGACTTCAAGTGGTTTGTTGAGCATTACGATGAATTGTTTGAAAAATATGGTATGAGTTATCTTGCCATAAAGGACAGGTCTGTGCTTGGCTCATTTGATAGCCCCAAAGCAGCTATCTCCGAAGTCTCGAAAGAATATCCGCTCGGCAGTTTCATCATCCAATTGTGTAACGGTAATGAGTCCGGATATACGAATTATTTTGCTAATTCGCACGTTATAGCAATATAATCCCAGATAAAAACAAAAGAGAGAGAATACGACATGGAACAATGCCAAGCATTTTCGACCTTTTTTGATGGTACTTCACGCCAGTTGTATAATGACGTTTGCATTTCGTCAAATGGGAATAGCGTTACCGTAAAAGCCCTTTGGGACACAGGGGCAACCATGAGCGCAATTTCTCACAGTGTTGCATCTGATCTCAATCTCGCCCAAATTGGGAAGCAAATAGTGTCCACACCAACCGGCAAAAAGGAAGTTACGACACATTGTGTAGACGTCGTTCTCCCAAATAACGTTAGGTTTGAAGGCCTTATTGTTATTGACTCTGAAATCGGATCACAACTTGCTGGTGGGGAGCCAATTGGAATGCTGGTTGGTATGGACATTATTGGTCATGGTGATTTCGCTGTTACAAATCATAACGGGAAAACTATTTTTACATATCGTTGTCCATCAACAAACCAGATTGATTTTGTCAAGCAGATACGAGTGAGAAATCAAATCGGCCTATCACATGGGAAAGGAAAACGCAAACACAAGAAAAAGAACTGACTCCCCCATCTCGGGTTTTACCTGAGATGGGGTTTTCGCGCTTCCCGCTTAAATTGTCACACGCCGCATATCGGCCCCGATTGCGGAACTCTGGCGCAGTTTTCAGCGGGACAGCGCTTTGTGGTCCAGCCATCTAGAATACAGCGTCACAATGCCGCTGGGCCGGTCCACTGGGGCGGATTCCGTCTCTACACGCTCCGCCGGGCGCAGCCGCTTTCTATGTGTCGGCACACCGGGGCATGTCATAGCTGCCACCGCTTCCGCCTCCATGACAGGCGGGCATCATGTCCCTTCTCCGGGGCCATCAGACGCTATAGGCTCCCGGTATAGTGTCTTTCCACAGTCAGCTCCGTGGCCTTTGGAGCGGCTTATCTAGTTCCCCCAAAGGGTATAAATTTGCCCTTGA
>OLQF01000494.1_pt1 | contig 28988 bp, 15 predicted proteins | sample 1643171 | NCBI WGS metagenome assembly OLQF01 (sample SAMEA3136702, study PRJEB25190) | human gut metagenome | reverse complement strand
CTACTACCAATCACTTTTTACAACACGACTTAGCATTTCCATATTGAGAGCAGTCTGCAAAATGTTCCAGACACCCCATAGCTTCTCTTAAACCCTCATTTGAAATTGAATAGTGCATCCACTTACCTTCTTTTCTCCCGACTACAACGCCTGCATCACATAGAATTTTCATATGATGTGATAGCGTTGGTTGCGTAATATGCATTTCTTCCAGTATATTGCAGGCACATCTCTCGCCGCTCCGCAAAAGTTCCAAAATCTGCAATCTGTTTTCATCACAAAATGCTTTAAACATAACTGCCATTTTTTTATTATCCAATTTTTCATCTCCATTCATCTGGCTTTATCTATGTGCTATTATATCATCATATAGATATTTGTCAATATGTATTTTGGTTTTTTTTGAAGAATAGCAAGCACTGCCCATGTCCGGACACATGGGCAAAATTCCCCATACTTCCCTAACGTCCGTATGATGAAATTTTCATAGGGAAGTATCCCTAACCCTCTTTGGTTTTCTTTGCGTTTTTCTCCGCAAGTCCTTGACCTTCCCCCGCAGATTTGCTACAATAACACATGGATAATTCTATCCAAAACAACTGAACAGACACGAAACCAGACTGTTGTAAACCGGACAAGTTACAGCAGTTTTTTTATGCCCAAATTTAGAAAGGACGATGTAAAAATGGCAAACAGGACACGCACCAACCGGAATGAATTTCACTTGAATGACAAGGAGCAGTACATCCTTGACGAGAAGTTTAAGCTGTCCGGCATGAAAAGCAAATCGGCTTTCATCCGGAAGCTGATTCTATACGGATATGTCTATGACGTGGATTACAGTTTTTTACGGGAATACAATACAGAGCTTGGACGGATCAGTTCAAGTCTGAACCAGATTGCGAAAAGAATTAACAGCACAAACCACATCTATCAGGAAGATATGGACGAAGTAAAGGAGTTGATGAAACAGGTATGGCAGTCACAAAAATCCATGCTGTCACAGCAACCGTTGATAAAGCGGTAGCCTACATATGCAACCCGGACAAAACAGACGGAAGCATCTATATTTCTTCCTATGCCTGTGCGCCGGAAACCGCAGCGATTGACTTCAAATATACCTTAGACCACTGCCGGGAAAACAGCCCTAACAAAGCCTATCATCTGATACAGGCTTTTGCTCCCGGTGAGGTCAGTTTTGACGAAGCGCACCAGATCGGGAAGGAACTTGCGGACAAGGTTTTAGAGGGGAAATATTCTTATGTTGTCACCACACATATTGATAAAGGTCACGTCCATAACCATATCATTTTCTGTGCCGCTGACAACATAGAGCATGACAAATACCATGATTGCAAGCAGAGCTATTACCGCATCCGAAAATTAAGTGACGAACTTTGTAATGAGCATAACCTTTCCGTCATTATCCCCGGTGGGGAGCGTGGGAAAAAATACAACGAATGGCAGGCGGACAAGAACAGCGGCGCATGGAAAACACAGATAAGGAAAGACATCAATGCCGCCATAAAATCATCCTCCACCTATGAAGAATTTCTGCTCCTGATGCGGGCAAAAGGCTATGAGATAAAAGGAGAAACTTTTGGGGAAGATGCCCTCAAATTTATCTCCTTCCGTCCACTCGGCAAAGACCGTTTTGTGCGTGGCAGCATCAAGTCACTCGGAAAGGAATACACGAAGGAGCGCATCAAAGAACGGATTGAACTGAAACGGGAACGGAAGGCAGTTATCCCGAAAAGGGATTACGCAGATAAGAGATTGATTGACACTTCTGATGAGAAATTCCAGAACAGTCCGGGGCTGCAGAGGTGGGCGGCGGTGGAGAATTTAAAGATTGTGGCACAGGCATATAATGAAGCTGGCTCCCTAAAAGAATTGGAACAGAAAATCGCCACCACAGCCACCACCGGGAAGGAAGCAAAGCAGACTGTCCGCAAGCTGGAGAACCGCATCAAAGACCTTGCGGAAATCATCAAGTATGCGGAGCAGTACAAGGCAAATAAAGCGTATCATACCGCCTATAAGAAGTCCAAAAACCCTGATGCTTATTTCCGTAAGCATGAGAGCCAGATCATCCTTTATGGCGGCGCAAGGCGTATGCTGGAGCAGGCGGACATCCCCTTAAAAGGCTTGAACATCGACAAGCTGAAAGCGGAGTATCAGGAGCTGACCGCACAGAAAAAAGAACTGACCGCCACATACAAAAACTGTGAAAAAGAGCTGAAATCGCTGAACCGGAAGCTGGAGAACCTGAACCAGTATTTAGGGCGCACAGAACCGCCAAAAAGCGCACAGGAACAGCCAGACCGGGATAATAACCCTTCCCGGTAATTCCCTGTCTGAAAAAGGCTTTAAAAGCAAAAAAGCATCATGGAAATATGCATAACTCCCCATTCCGCTATGGACAACACCATTCACAGCATATGGAAAAGCAAAGAGCAGCTTTCCCACATCCTGCAAACAGTGTTGCCCACAGCTCCATAAGGCGGGGAGTTATACACATTACACACAATGCCGAAGGCGGCGGAATCCCACCCATTCCTTCCTGCTTTATTATATAAATCTAAAAAAATTCTTGTAAACAAAACCATATTCCTGTAATATAGTCTATAAATCTGCAAAAAAATAGGAGTGCCGAAGCACCCCCATTTCCTAAACCCTCTTGCAAAATTCGCAGTGTTGGTTTATAATCATCTTAGAAGCCGGAGGATATTGCACGTCCGACGGTTGTTCAATCGGAAACTTATAAAGCGTAAAAAATTACGGATTACAAGGCTATCCTCTATGGCAGTAGAAGATAGCCTTTTCCGTTACTTGCGGTTGTGTTTATTGTCTATGTATGTCAAGGCTGCAAAAATCACCAGCACCAACGTAAGCACTTCTAACGTGTTCATACCGACCTCCTTTCCGTTTCCAGAAAGGACAACCGCAGACTATCCCTACCTGCTCTAATCTGACTAAGAGAATTATAGCACGTTATGTCAAATAATGCTATAAAAGATTTGCGTCAATCACTCCGCCGCTTCCAATGCCACCTCTGCAAATTCCGCATCGCTCATGGCTTCCAGTTTCCCCAAGACCTGTCCGGCAAGCTCCACCATATCGCTGTCCTGTATGTGGGGGATCACGTTCTTTATGTCGGCAATCATGCCCGTCCTGTCCTGCCCCTCAAACACACACATCAAATTGATTTCTTCCACTGTAAATCTATCCATAGCTTATATCTCCCTCCCTGATTTTTTCTCTGTTCCCTTTTCCGGGGCTTCCTTCTCTGTCTTATCCCTCTGCCCGATGACCGCCTTTTTCTCCGCCAGTTTTTCCTTTATGGAAATTCTGCCTGACGGCTTTTCCTCTTTCGGCTTCTCATTGTTCAGGACGTTATCAATCATGTTATAGTTACATTCTTCCAGTTCCTCAACCTTTGCAAGCGGCTTGTATTCCGCCAGCCTGTCTAACAGCTCCTTCGCCTTCCTTGCGGTCTGTATGCCCTCACTGTCGTCAAGTTCCGTCCCTTTCCCGACAATATCCGTCATGCCTTCCCGGATACTGTCTGAAATGAGCGCATTGAGGAAATCATTCAGATACCCGGTATTCCCGTTCCTGATGTCCTCTGTGATGTTCGCTATCTGCGCTTCCCTGTCCTCCACTGTATGATTGTATTGGTAAGTGTCATAATCGTAGGAAAGCTGGTCTATCTCCGCAGCAAGGAAAGCCGCCTGCCACTTCTCCAGAGAACCCCTGACCTCTATATCCGGCAGCTTGTCGATCAGCTCCGCAATGACCTCCACCGCCTTCGGATTGTCCGTAATGTCCGGCACATAGTTCAGAATCTCCAAATCCGCAACTCTGCCCGAAACAATATCCATCTGTGTGTCCTCATAGCTTTCTGTCCCCTCTGTATGGATATTGATGCCGATGCTTGGGATACCGTTCATCCTATCCGGCGAAATACTGTTGAAAATAGAAATCGCTTCCTCCACGCCTGCTATATCCTCATGGTACTCTCCGAGGTTGTGGAACTCCCCGCACTCCGCCACTGTAAGGGTGACAACCGTATGTTTTTCCTCCTGTGCCTGCCCTGCGGCTTTCTCCTGCAGGGCGGCTCTTTTTTCCGCAAGATAGGCTTCCACACCCGGAAGATATTCCCCAAGTGTCCCGGTCTTTCCCTCTGTAATGGGATTGATGTCCACCTTAACGCCGCCGATTGTAAAACCGTCCTCGTTGAAGGCATTGAACAGGGCATCTTCATTCTCCCCACCCCGGTACTCCACAACCACGTCAAGGTCAGATACAGCTTTCTCTAACCCCCTGCACCTGCTTCCTGACACCGCCATATCCACAAGCTCTATATCCATCCCATACTCGTCAATTTTGGACTGTAAATAGGCGTAAACACTCATTTCTATATCTTCCTGCGTCTGCCCGTTGACAGGGTTAAATAATTCCTCAGTTCTGGCTTTAAAATCAGCTATCACTTTGCTTTCCGCCGCTTCCGGCACTTCGGTTCTGATACGTTCCTCAAGCTGCTCTTTTGCCGCCTGTTCTGCCTTTTCTATCAATCCGTCATAATCAATCGGTATCAGTTCATCGTCAGTGCGGATACTGCCCTCCAGACTGCTCCTGTGCGCCGGCTCTTTCAAATCCGTCACAATCTCGTCAAGTGCCTGTCTGATTGTTATATCCGGATTGTCATATACGCCCCCGTCCAGTTCCCGGTAATTCATATCATAAATGGTGTAATCATACCCCTCTGTGGCTTCCTGAATACTGATATAACGGTCTGCCAGACGGAAGGCAAGCTCTGTTTCTTCTCTGCCCATTGTCTGGCTTTTGGTGTCTATGTACGGATTTTCCCACTCCGTAAACGGTACATCTTCCACGATATGCTTCTGGCTGGCTGTTGGCATGAGGTGTTCCATTTTCCCCTGTCCATAGAGGGCATCAAACCTGTCCATATAGAGGGAAATATCGTCAAGACCACTGCTCTTTAGCTGGTACTCAAACCGCTGTTTCACAAAATCCTTGATTTCCTCCAGCGACATTTCCCGGTGAACCCGTACCCTGTCAAAGCCGACCTCGTGATTTAAAGTCTGCAAATCCTCCATGAAGCGGCTGCTTTCCTCTGCCGCCTTGCTGTGCGTAAAATCCAGTGACAGACAGTTTTCATGGTTTCTGACGTGGATCAGATCAAATTCGCTGCCATTGACATGGAAGCCGAAAGTTGCCCTCGCCATATCCGGCTTGTCCTCTGTTTCCTTTCCCCGGTACTCTGTGAATTTCGCCATTGCTTCCGGAAGGCTCTCAAAACGCTCCAGCCTGCTTTTTTCCGGGCTGTTCTCCGCCCATGTGGATAAATCCTCAATGACATAATAGGAAACTTTGTCATTGTCCGGCTCTGCCGCTGTATGCTCTTCCGCTGTTTCTGCCGGGATTTCCGCTGTTTCCTCCCTGACCGCATCTTTTTCTGTGCTGATTTCCGCCGATACCGAAAGCTCCTTTGTAAATTCCGGTATCTCCCTGTAACCAACGGAATCCACATAATGGCTTGTGTTTTCCCCGTCCTGATGCAGCACCACCACATCGCTTACAGAAAGGGAATGCCCGGTAAAATCTGCCGGGTGGTCTATGTTGAACTTGGTATAAATATCCTCAAGGCTCATGCCCTCCTTCAGTTCCCCGGTATAGACAAGGGTATAATTCTCTCTGGAAACCGGGATACCTTCTTTTTCAAGGTAATCCATATCCATAAAGCGAATATCCCTTGTTTCTGCTGAATCTTTAAGCTGATAGATGCCAAACCTTCCCTCATTGCCATACAAAAGCTGTGCTTCCCGGTTAAGCTCGCTGTCCTCCAATTCCTGCTTCATGGACTGGTATTCCTTATAAGCGTTCCAATCACCTTTTTCCACACCGAACAGCCCGTCATGCCCCTGCAATGCCGCCTTGTCCTCTACAAGCGTTTCTGAACCGTCTGCGTGGAGCTGGTACACCGAAACATCTTCCCCGAACAGCTCCGATGCCATATCCTTTGTCAGAGGGAGCATTTCATCCCATGAATATCCGTATTCGTGCATTTCCGACAGCCCCACCATTCCGTCCGGGAGAGCGTCAATTTCTTCCTGCGCCACCCTGATCGTTTCCCAAAGCAAGGCTGAATCGTCTTTCTGCTCCGCAATAGAGTGTGCAAGGGAAGTGGTCTTATACATATCATCCAGCTTATACGCATGGTTCATAATCAGATTGCGCTCGTCGCTGTCATATACCGACCTGTGAAATTCCATGCGGTTAATGAGCTGCTCCGCCTGTACCGTTGCCGGAAGCTCCGAAGCGATATAAAGCTCCTTTTCCGTCATATCCATGTCATAATCAAAGAACTGCGGATAACCGTCATTCAAGCCTCCGCTTCTCATAATCGGAACAAACTCAAAACCCTTCTCCCGCAGATAATCCAGAGCATTTCCCTCCTGCCCGTCCACTTCATGCATCAGTATGTCGTACAGGGCATTCTGCACTTCCGACTGCATATTTGTGATTTTAATGGTTTCATATTCCCCGCTGTCCGGTGTGGAGAATCTTACAATCACATCGCCATACTCAATCGGGACATTCGCCTTTTCCCGTTCTTCCTGCAATGCCTTGTAATCGGTTATCTCATGGGTATCCGTATCATAGGCATAATCTAAATGATATTCTTCTACTTCCTCACTCCGTTCATTGGCAAGCAGCGTTACCCATGCCCCGGCTCTTTCAAGGTAGGCTTCCACGCTCTGCCTGTCATCATCTTTCATAGCAGACAGCAGATTAAATATTTCCGTCCTCTCCATGCCCTTAACATTCAAAAGGTCATATTGGGAACGGTCTGTATTTGACACAAGCAGGATAATGTCCTCCTGTGACTGTTCTGCAGCACGTTCCTTTTCAATCTCCAGAAGCTGCGCTTCAATCCCCTTTATCAGTTCCGAGGAAGTCCGGCGTATGGTGTCGAGGGAAGATTTCAGCTCCGGCATCTCTTTTCCGCTGCTCCACCCGGCGATATACCCAAAAGAATAATCAGACGTGTCAATCCCGAAATGCTGGCATACGGTGTAGGCAATACTTTCCGCTTCCACCTCTTTTGTTTCCCTGTCTTTGTCAAACCCTGTTTCATGTTCTATCTCCCTTGCATGGAGCTTTGCGTGTGCCACTTCATGGACTCCGGTTTTTGCGGTCTGCGCTTCGCTCATGCCCTCCTTAATGGCGATAGGGCGGCTTAAATCAATAAAATAGCCTTTCTTCTCGCCCTCCATGCTTTCATAGCGAATCGGAACAGGGGAAACCCTCTCTAACGCTTCCATAAAATCCCGGTAACGCTCCACATCCCCATGCAGCTCACTCACGCCAAGTCCGGGAAGCTCTTTCCCGTCCGTCTGGGAATAATCGAACACTGTCACGACACGAAAGGCGGGTATCTTTATCTCCACTTCCTCCATGACGGGCATCCCGTCCCGGTCAAGCACAGGCTCATTCGTTACCGGATCAATCTTCTCCTGTTCCTCTTTGATTTTATAAGGTGCTGGCGCAAGGATACGGATACCCCTCTCGCCCTTGTTTACATGGCGTTCAAAATTCCGCTGCCATGCCTTGTACCCGGCAACGTATGTCGCATCCGGGCATTGCATCTCTATAAGCTGGATATTGTTTGCGCTGTAATTGTGGAATTTTGACATGGTGTTCAGATAGCTTTTATATTTCTCCCCTTCAAACAGCTCCTTCAAGCCTTCCTCCAGCCTGTCCGTTATCTCTTTTACTTTCTGTTTTTCAGTTCTTGCATCTGCCATATGGTTATCTCTCCTTTTCCTCCATAAAAACAGAGGGCAGATAAGTTTCCCTGTCTGCCCCCGCTTTGGATATTTTTATTTGCTGATAGTTTTATAAACATTCCTCTTTGCTTTTTGCCTTATCCGGCTCCGGCGCTTTTTTCTGCTGTCCCGCCTTTTCCTTCATCTGCGACAGCTTATCCTTTACGGACACCCGCCCTCCTTTCTCCTCTTCTTTCCCGGCATCCAGACGGGCAGAGAGCCGATCCAGCTTTTCAAACGCCTGATCCGCCCCGTCAATCTTCTTCCGCAGGTTCTCCACCGCCTTTTTTACAGGCGTGTTGACTGCCCTTGTCAGACCGACACCCGGCTTTTCGTCCGATACCTCTTTCGTGCCTCTCCCGGCTAACAGTCTGCCCACGTTGGAAACGCTGTTCCCGATCTGCTTTAACTCGTCCCCAATGCTGTCAATCTGGTTTGCTGTCTTTTCACAGTCCGTCATCACGTCAACCAGACGCTCCCGGTAGCCGGAAAGCATGGACTTCATGCCGGAGATTCCTTTCTGGAGAACCTTGCACATCTCCGCCTTGCCTTTTCCCTTAAAAGCGTTGACCGCCTGCGTTGCTGTTTCCGCCAGACGGTTTCTTACCGCTGTCAGTCGTTCCGACAAGCTTGTGACTTTCTCCTGAAGGTGGGATATTTTCTCCATAAGGTTCTCCGTAACGGACTTCGGCTGTTTCTCCTGCATCTGCGAAAGCTGCTCCCGGACACTCTGTAATTCATCCACCATTGCGGCAAGCTGTACCTGCATACCCGCCACATACCAGAAAACACCCATAAAATCCTGTGACTGCTCTTTCATGTCCTGCTGGTTAAGCAACTCTATAAGATGCTTTAATGCGTCGTTTTCCTCCATGACCTGTTTTGTGTTCTGCCCTGCTGTTTCCATTTTTCTGATACCTCCATTTTCCAAATTTTAAATGTAATAAAGGACAGCCTTTTTGACTGCCCCTATATGCCTGATATTTCCGACATTATGGTTTTAATACTCAATCACCTCTTTATCCGGAAACTTTTCAATTATCATCTTTACCGCCGCCTGTACCTCCGGATTCCCGCAAAGCTCCGGTATGAGCTTGATAAAGCCTATGTCTATTTCGTCACCGGAAAGTATATCCGCCTGCACGTCCTCCATTTTATCTGTCCCTCCCACATGGAGATTGATACCAATGGAAGGGACGCCGTTCATGCGCTCTGGCGGTATCTGCTGATAAAGGCTGACCGCTTCCTCCAATGCCTGAATGCCCTCATAGTATTTTCCCAAGCTGTGGTATTCCCCGCACTCCGCCACTGTAAATGTAAGAATCTCTTTTCCTGTTTTCTGATCCGCTTTCTTTTTTCCCATTATGGTTCTCCTTCCCATGCCTTTATTTTTATGCTGCAAGATATTTCTCTGTATCTTCCGTCATGTACCGCCCAAGATATTCCTCCCTGTGCGGCATTACAATATGCAGCTTTCCATGCACATTGATCCACTCTACGACAAACCAGAAACCAAGTCCCCGGTTATCCGGCTTCCAGATACCTTTTTCATCAAACGCCCCTCCACGCATCATATAATCTATGATTGCCGGGTTTGAGAGCTTCTCGGCAAGCTCCCAACGGTTTGGCGATTTCTCCCTGTGACAGCCGAAACCGCAGTAAACACATCCCGTCCTGTCACATCCGGTAGTATCAAATACAGGCTTCCCAACATCAAAAATGCCCAAGTCCATTGAATTTCCCTGTGCCTTCCCTTTCCCATAATCTGCCACTACCTCCCCATATACATCTGCAATCGGAATATGGTTATGGTGGATGTATTCCAATACGTCCTGTTCCGTCCAGAATGACATAGGGTTGCTGATCGGGCTTTTCATATCAAAACCGTTACAGCCATTTTTCAGCCAGTTCATTGTCCGGAGCCTGCTTTCACTCGCCATCTGCGCTGTCATCGGCACTTTCCCTGTTTTCTTTGCGTAATTATGCATGGGCGCTTTTTTCATAATGGAACAGCAATGGTCTGATATTTCAAAAGGCGCATCCAGAAAGAACTTGTACCTCTCTTTGTTATACATCTTGGAATATTCCGATGTTTCCACCCCGTTCTCTTTATGTACATATTTCCCCTGCAGGATAAGATACCGGACAGGTGTTTTAATATACGTACTGGGTATCTCTCCCCGGCTCAGGCTCTGGTATGCCGCATTTTCTTTGTCCTCCCGGCGGTCTATGCCTACCAAATCCGCTATGTAGCTGTAATTGGGAATGACTTCGCCGCTTCCCATATTTTTCTCCTGTTCTGCCAGTTTTTCCAGATACCGCCTTGCGCCATATACGCAGGCAGCTACTTCCTTACCGATAAATGGGTATCCGTATTTTATGATAATCTGGCGGAAATTCATTTTCGGTCTGATAATCTCCACGTTTTCATGCTGTTTCACAAATTCCCTGACCTCCGGGTATTCCAGCCCTGTATCTACATAAACTGCCCCTATGTTCTGGTACATCTCCCTTGCGATATGAAATAAAACAGTGCTGTCCTTGCCCCCGCTGAAACTGATATAAACGCCGTCATCCCCATAATAGTCCACCCATTCCCGGATACGGTACTGTGTCATCCGTATTTTGGCGGAAAGGGGGAGTGACTGCATCTGGTACAAATCTCCGATTGTATGTTTATTCACCTTGACCTCCTTTTTCCTGAAAGAATGGAAACAGGCAGCTTTCATCCGCTGCCCGTTATCCAAAAATGTTATAAAGTTTCTTCTTTTCCCCTGCCTTTTGGCAAATCCGGCTTTTCCGGCGCTTTCTGCCCATATGCCTTCTCCCGCATCTCGGCAAGTTTCTCTTTTACGGAAATGCGCTCTCTGGGACTGTAGGCTAACATCCTCTCCTTCCCATGCTCCGCCACCTTCTCCGATACTGCCCGGTTCATCTGCGGTTTAAAAGGCGCATCCGCCACCGCTTCCGCATCACGCCCCGTTTCCTCTGTATCAAGTTCCTCCTGTTCCCCGTCATTTTCCGGCTCATCGTCCATATCAATTCCATCGCCGCCCTTTTCGTCCATGTTTAACAGGGCATTTAGTTCTGTCAGGCGTTCCAGCTTCTCCGCAAGCTCCGCTTCCTGTGCGAATGGCTTTGTGACCTCCACCTTTGCGGTTTCAAGCTGATGCTCCACGTTCTCCAGCTTCTGCGCCACCGTCTCCATTTTCCCGGTCATACCCTCTAAGGCGTTGCTTAACCTCTGCAAATTTCCCAACGGATCAGTGCCAATCTCCACCTCATGGCTGATGTTGCCCTTTAGGTTCACCGTAAACTTGGAAAAGAACGAATCGAAGGAAACGCTCATCTTAAATCCCTGATACTCCCCGATTGTGACCGCCATATTCGGCTGTTTTGCGCTCCGGCACATATCAATTAGCGCTGCCCCGGCTTCCTTTTTGTCCGTATATACCCGGTTTCCGATTTTTATGGAGAACGTGTCTTTATCCGGGAATTTATTCTGTGTGTAGGTCTGAATGTCGGCACAATACCCCGCAAGGCGTTCTTTCATGGAAGCGATCTGCACCGGGTAGTGCTTCACGATGTTATCCTCTAATCGGTACTTCTGGCTGGTGTGGTTCGCCTTTAACAGCTTTAGCTTGGATACCTGAATATCTAAATCCATCTTTTCTTTTATGTAGGGATTGCCCGTTGCCAGAGCCTTCACTTCCGCATAGGTGAGAGCCGCTTCGTCTATGTCCTCACAGCTTCTGACCGGGGATTTGCTCGTCATAATCTGCCCGATGAATTTCTGCTTATTTTCGATGAGCTGCCATGAGTAACTGTCGAATGTCCCTTCTGTCACATACCGGAATATTTTCACCTTGTCATTCATATTGCCCTGCCTTAAAATCCGCCCTTCCTGCTGTTCAATGTCGGACGGACGCCAGGGCACATCGAGGTGGTGTAAAGCAATCAACCTGTCCTGTACGTTTGTCCCGGCTCCCATCTTTGCGGTTGAGCCTAACAAAAAACGAACCTGCCCGCTCCTTACTTTTGCGAACAGCTCCGCTTTCCTTGTTTCCGTATTGGCATTATGGATAAATGCTATCTCACTCTCCGGCACTCCCTTCGCCATAAGTTTATCCCTGATGTCCTCATATACGTTGAATGTCCCATCTCCCTTCGGTGTTGATAAATCGCAGAAGATTAACTGTGCCGATTTCTGCCCTTTTGTCTGCTCCCAAATCTCAAACGCCTTCTCCACACAGGTTGTGGCTTTGGAGTTTTCTTCATCCGGGAGCATATCATTGATGAGCCGCTGGTCTAACGCTAACTTTCTTCCGTCATTTGTGATTTTAAGCATATTGTCGATGTTCGGCTGCACTTTCCTGTCCCTGACTGCTTCCGCCCTGTCCGCAAGGGACTGAACCATGTCCTGTTGGTACTCGCTCGGCTTTAACACGATATTTTCATAATCTGCTTCCGGCACAGGAAGTTTTAGCATATCCGGTGTCTGAATGTCCGCACTTTCTTTGAATAATGCAATCAGTTCCGGTAAATTGAAAAACTTGGCGAACCTTGTTTTTGCCCGGTATCCAGTCCCCTCCGGCGCAAGCTCTATCGCTGTCTGTGTTTCCCCGAACGATGCCGCCCAACTGTCGAAATGCCCCAACCCCAGACGCTGTAAGGTATTGTACTGGAGATACCGCATATTGGTATAAAGCTCCGTCATACTATTTGAAATTGGCGTACCTGTTGCGAATGTGATGCCCTTCCCTCCAGTCAGCTCGTCCATGTACTGGCACTTGGCAAACATATCCGAAGATTTCTGTGCTTCCGTCTGTGCGATGCCCGCCACGTTCCGCATTTTTGTGTATAAAAAGAGGTTCTTATAATTGTGGCTCTCGTCCACAAACAGCCGATCCACGCCCAACTGTTCAAAGGTCACAACATTGTCCTTCCGGCTGGAATCGTTTAAGCGGCTCAGCCTTGCGGACAGGGATTTCTTCGTCTTTTCCATCTGCTTAATGGAGTAACGCTCGCCATTCTCCGCTTTTAAAGATTCGATAGCCATTTCAATTTCTGTTATCTGCCTTTCAATCATCGCCATCTGCCTTTCGGTGGAAAGCGGGATTTTCTCGAATTGACTGTGACCGATAATCACCGCATCGTAATCTCCCGTTGCGATTCTGGAGCAGAATTTCTTCCGGTTGGCGGGTTCAAAATCCTTCTTGGTTGCCGCTAAGATATTCGCACCCGGATACAGGCGCAGAAAGTCACTCGCCCACTGCTCCGTCAAATGGTTTGGAACAACAAATAAACTCTTTTGGCACAATCCCAATCTTTTATTTTCCATTGCCGCCGCAATCATTTCAAAGGTCTTTCCCGCACCCACGCAATGGGCAAGGAGCGTGTTGTCCCCGTATAGCTGATGTGCCACAGCGTTAAGCTGGTGCGGTCTGAGTGCAATGTCCGGCGTCATGCCGGGGAATTTTAAGTGCGAACCGTCATATTCCCTCGGTCTGGTGGAATTGAAAAGCTCATTATATTTTGCACACAAATCCTGCCTGCGCTCCGGATCTCGGAATACCCAGTCCTTAAAGGCTTCCCGGATTGCTTCCTGTTTCTGGCTTGCCAGTGTGGTTTCTTTTTTGTTGAGGACTCTTTTTTCCTTCCCGTCCTCCGTCACAATGTCAAAAATACGGGTGTCACGCAGGTTTAAGGAATCCTCCAGAATCTTATAGGCGTTTGCCCGCCCTGTCCCGTAAGTCATGTTGACAAGGGCATTTCCCCGGTCTGCGTTTTTCCCCTTCACGTTCCACTGCCCGGTGACATTGGAATAGAGTACGCCCATTGTGTTCCGGTCAAAAAGGTATTCCGGCGTTTCAAAGGTTTCACGCATGAAGTCCTCGATATATTTAGGGGAAATCCATGTTGCGCCCACACGCACCTCAATCTCCGATGCGTCCAGTTCCTTCGGCTGTACGCCCTCCAGAGAAGATACGTTAATGGCGTATTCCGGGTGGTTTTCCGCAAAGGTTCTCGCCACTGACAGCTTCTCCCGCACGTTCCCGCTTAAATACTCATCTGCGGTTTCCCATTCCTCTGTGACCGGGTTCTGGAAGATTACCCCGGCAAGCTCCTTTGTGATTTCCTCCACGCTCTTATCCGCAAGCTCCGACATATAGGCTAAGTCCACGCCCGCCTTCTCGCTAAGTGATACCGCCAGCGCTTCGCTGGCTGTGTCCACGCTCGTCACAACCTCCTGCTTTTTAATGGTACGTTTGGAGAACATATCCGCCTTGCCGATGAAATTCCCCTCATCGTCCAGATTTTCAAGGGAGCATAACAGGCAGTAGCTGGAATCCTGATTGAACGCCCTCCGGTTGGTCTGTGAGTTCAGCAGACCGAATTTCTTGGAGAAATCATCGTATAACTGGTTCAACTCCGCCTGCTTGTTTAAAATCATTTCCTCCGGGTACTCGTCCAACTGGAAGTTTATCAGCTCCTGCGTACAGTCCCGGATTGCCACCATGCCCTTCATGCGCTGCTCCGCTTTCTCCGAAACGTCCACAGGCTTCATAATGGAATTTTCCCGGTAATATACTTTACCGTCCACAACCGTATAGCTGTAATTCTTCACGTCCGGATCGGCGGGTATGTTCTCCCTTGCCAGCTCATCATCAATCTCGTTAAAATCCGCCTGCTCAATGCTGCCCTCCACATAAAAGAGCGCATTTTTAAGCTGCGCCGACAGGGGAAGGGAAGTGTCCGGCAGGCAGGCGCTTTCCATGCCATGCGCCCCGGAAACCATCTCCATTTTTCCGAGTACCATTTCCGGGTGGTCTGCGAAATACTGGTTCATCACGATACCGTCTTTTTCTGTCAGATGCACCCAGTCCGGTTCAATATCTAACACCCGGTCACGCTTCTTTAAAAACAGAATGTCCGAAGTGACCTCCGTACCCGCATTTTCCTTAAACGCTGTGTTCGGGAGCCGGACTGCCCCCAACAGCTCCGCCCGCTGTGCAAGGTATTTCCGCACTTCCGGGTTTTTCTTATCCATAGTCCCCTTTGAAGTGACAAAGGCAACGATGCCGCCCGGTCTGACCTTATCCAGCGTCTTTGCAAAAAAGTAATCGTGTATGAGGAAATTGTGCTTGTCATACTGCCTGTCAGACACTTTATACTGTCCGAAAGGCACATTTCCCACCGCCACGTCAAAAAAGTCATTGGGATAACTGGTATTCTCAAATCCTGTGATTTTAATATCCGCATGAGGGTAAAGCTGTTTTGCGATACGCCCGGTAATCCCGTCCAGCTCCGCCCCGTAGAGCCTGCTCCCCGCCATTTCCTCCGGCAGACAGCCATAAAAATTCCCGATGCCTGCGGCGGGATCTAACACATTCCCTCTGGTAAATCCCATTTTCCCCACAGCGTCATAGATTGCCTGAATAATGACCGGGCTTGTATAGTGGGCATTTAATGTGCTTTCCCTTGCGGAAGCGTATTCTTCCGGGGATAACAGGCTCTTTAATTCCTGATATTCATTCGCCCAATTTGCTTTGGAAGAATCAAAGGCATCGGCAAGACCGCCCCAGCCTACATACTTTGCCAAAATCTCCTGTTCCTCCGGCGTTGCTGTGCGGCGTTCCCCCTCAATCTTTTCAAGGGTTCGTATGGCTTCCACGTTCTGCCGGAATTTCTCTTTCGGCGCAAATCCTTTCCCGGTATTCTCCGCTTCATTAAAAGAGATGCGGTAATTGACTGCGCCTGTTTTATCAATCTCCGGCTCTTTTTGAGATGCTTTCCCCGGCTCTGGCGGACTGCCCCCGGTCAGCGTTTCCACATCGCCCATGACCTGCCTAATAAACGGATCGTTTTCTAAGGCAGTTTCATCTACTAACTGCCCGTCCACAATCCCGGCTTTTTCCAGACCTTCCCGGACAGCCTGTGTGTCAATGTCGGGGAAATCATCTTTTTCAGCAGAATCTTTTGATTCTGAAACAGTTCCCGGCTCTGTAACAATATTTTCTGCCTCTTTCCCCTGTAAATCTCCGTTGAGATTTTGACAGAAATCATCCGCTTCCTCTGGTGTGCCAAATGTCGGCACTGTGCCATCGTCTGTTACATAATAATCCTGTGTTTCGCTGTCCCATACCGCATAAGGCTCTGTAAAGGCATCCGAAGTTTCCGTAACCGTAAAGCGTATTGTTTCTTCCTGTTCCGGTTCTTCTGTCCGTTTTTCCGGCTCTGCATCCGGGTGATGTTCTTCCCGGCGTTCTCCTGCCGACTCTGCTTCAGATACTTCCGCAAAGTATCCTTCCCTCTGCTGTCCCGGCTCGTTCTCATAACGTGCCGCATACTTCTGTGCTTCCTTCAGCAGGGCATCCATCTCCACCGCTTTTTCCGCATTGCCGCTTAATGACTGCATCAGTACATAATTAGCGGCTTCCAGAAACAGGGTGTCATAAACTGCCCTGCCCTCTAACCTTCTGTCAGCGTCCTCTATGGCAACTGCCCCGGTATCCTCATTCCAGCCGACCACATCTTTCATGGACAGCGCACCACAGATTTTCACCACAGCGGACATCTCCGCAAGCCTTTCCGTCAATGCCTTTTCACTGTCACTTATTTTATTTTTCGGTTCGGGACTTTGAACATTTTCCCCGGAAATTTCCGCTTCCTGTTCTGGTACAGCCATTTTTTCCGGTTCTCTGTCACGCTCTATAAACCGCCTTGCCTGATTGGTGAAACCGTCCAAAACAGCCGGGTGGGAAGTGACGATATAATCCCTTGCCTGCCAGTCAGCGGAAGGCACAAGGCTTTCCGCCCATTCCTTATTGTTTGGGGAAAACCGCCCGTCATGGGATAAGTGCATGATTGTATTGGCAAGGACGATCTCCACCCGTTCCTTCCCGTACTGCCGGATAACGCCCTCTGCGGTATCCCTCGGAAATGTGTAACCGTCAAATTTCTCCGCAATCGCCTGTTCTATGGCATCTTTACACTCCACCCGGATACCATGCTCCAGCTTTTCCTGCTCCCGGCGCATGGCTTCCTCCGCCTGCTCTTTTTTGTACTGCGCAAAGGCTTCCTTCCCCTTCGGCGTAAGGTATTTATCCGCATTGACAAGCTCCCTGATACGCTTCTCCACCACGTTCCATGTTAAAAGCACTTTTGCGTATGGATCGCCTATCCTGCCTTTCCCCAATTTGATTCCTTTGGAATCGTGCCATTCATCACTCCGGTCTGAACCGATTAGGGCGGGAGAGCCGCCGCCCGTCCCGTATTCATTTTTAAGGAAGGCAATATTTTCTTTCTTGTCATGCCCCTCCATGAAATACTCATAGATACGGAACTGCCCATGATGATAGTTGCTGCCGCCTGTCAGACGGTTATCTATCTCGTCCTGTGTGATAAAATCCTCATGCAGCACTTCCACGCTGTCCTGCATCGGGTATTCTGTTTTCTCTGCGCTTAAATCCGCAATCTCTGAAAGCAGATGCTCCGGATTTTTCACATACCGCCACTTTATCTGCTTTTCCCCGGTTTCAAGCTGCTCTTTTGCGTGGGAAAGCTCCCCGGCAACCGTATCACGCCCCTCCTGCGTGGATAAAAGCTCGCAGAGGTTTGTCATGCTCTCCGGGTGGTTGTAACCCTTAATTGGTATATTCTCCGGCACATCCCCGATACCGTCCCGGAAGAAATTAAAAAGGTCATTTGCCACCCTCTGGCGTTCCACCGCATCCACAAGGAACACTTCATTTGCGCCCATGTAGGAACCATTTTCCACCATAGAGCGGATAACGCCCTCCACTTCCTTCCAGCCCATCACCGCAACCGGAGCTTCCTTTGCTGACATTCCATAGCCAATGCTCATGCCGGATTCATTGAACCAGACGGAAATGGGATTCTCCCCGAAGTCAAATCCTTTCCCGGTAGTCTTATACTCATTTTTCAGGAACTCCGCCATTTCCTCCGGCGTCTTTCCCTGCTGGTACTTGGCATAAATGCGGCTCCTGCTGTTATCCCGTCCGCCCCCTGTCCGTAAAATGGCTTCAAGCTGCTCCTGCGGCAGAGAAAAAGCGGCGGGCATGATATATTTCTCTCCTGCCTGCGCCGCTTCAATCGTGCCGATCTGTTCCTCTATCGTGGGGAATAAACTAAGCTGCTGGTAAACTTCCGTTTCCTTCGGTTCTTCCCACTGCGGTATCTGCCCCTCTTTCAGATATTCGCCCTTTTCCATGTAAAAGGCGATGCTGTCCCTCACAGTTTCCCATGATACAGTTGCCTCCGCTGTCCGGTTTAAATAGCTCCCCTTCCAGACCGTCAGACCGTTTTCGTCCGCCCTGTACCCGGCTCTTTCCTCCCCTACATAAAACTCGGTAAATTCCTTGTGCCTGTAACTGTTTTTGATATATTCCGTCTGTTTGCCCTTATCCGGCTCGAAAAGCATTACCCCGGCAATATCCGGGCATTTATGCACCATAAATTCATCAAACTGCAAAATGCCCTTTTCTATCCCGGACAAAGAAAGACCGGACAATGGTTCTCCACTGCCCGGCTCCGCCAGTCCTTTATTTTCAGTTGTTTCTCCCTCATTTACAGGCTGTATACCAGCTCTTTCAGTACGATTTCCTCCGCTGAGTGCCTGATGTTGTTCATCATCCCCACCCACTTCATCTGATCGGCTGCTTTCAGTTCCTCCGTCACGCCCTCGGCTTCCGCCATCTGCGCTGTCAGTAATTCCATTCTCTGCTCCGCCTGTTCCTGAATGGTCAGAAGATGCTCTTTCAGCTTCCCTTTCAGCAGAAGTCCGGTGTAAATCCCCTTCTTGTGTTCCTGTAAGTAATTCTTCCTCATCAGCCCGTACTTTGTCAGTGTCCCCTCCGGCTGCTCGTCCATCTGCAGCATCGGTATCAGATAATCCCCGTTCTTCTCGTAAGTCAGATTCATCATTATTTCCCCTTTCCCCGGCATTTCCGGTCTGTGTGTCAGGTTGTACGTCCTGTATTTCACTTTCACGCTTTAAAGCATTATAGCGTGTGTCAGTAGTATTTGCAAGTCCTTTTTCAACAAAATTTTTCGCTGCTTCCCTTCTGGCAATTTCCCTGTCATATGCTCCGATTGCCCTGCCAATCTCCATAAGCACAGGCTTGGATAAATCGGATATGCTGTCCCCGATGTGTGACAGGGTTTCCACCGTATTAAATTCATGGATATAGGGGAACTGGATTTCCTCTGCCAGTTCCGCATCTTCCATGCCGCACCGTTTTAAGACAGTGTAGGCGATACTGTCCGCCAGCGTTTCCCGGACACGCACAGCGATATTCAGTTCGTCCAGTTCCTCCAGAAAACTTCCTTCTTTCAGATACTCCATATCCGAAGCAAGCTCCCCGTAACAGTCCTGTGCAATCCGGGAAGCAAGCTCTCTGATCCTGTCCACGAATCCCGCTTCCTTGTTGGTATCCCCGTAGATCCCTTCCAGACGGTTCAGAACCGCTTCCTGATGTTCCTCCCGCATCTCCCATAGTTTGGGGAAACGCCCGATACGCCTTGCCTTATGCACGTCCGATATGTCAAAAACATACCGCAATCCGGTGTAGGGACTCCCTTCTTCGTCAAGAAGCGCAATCCCCTTTGCGCCCTTGTTTACCCAACAGTGCATTTTTTCATTCCATATCTCTATGGAAGCGCAAGCTGTGGCGTCCGGTCTTTGGGCATAGATAAGGAGCTGGTCTTTGAACGGGTATTTGTAGAGCCTTGATGCTGTGTTCAGATATTTCTTCCAGCTTTCTTCATTTCTCGTCACTCTCTTTGAGGTTTCTTCGGAGAGTGCGGAAATTACGTCATACTTTCTCATGGCAATCCTCCATTTCCTGTTTATTGTTTTTGGGCAATAAAAAGGCGGCTATGGTTCGTTCATAAGCCATTGCCACCAGTGACGGTAAACTTTATTCAATTTTTGTCTGCTCCTTTCCTCAAATTTTTAATATAAGAAAAGCACCTAAGATTTCTCCTAAGTGCAACTCAATATGTTATATTAATACTATGTACTTTTGTAATGTCTGTCCTATATATCATTCCCTTTGCTACTATCAATACTTATTTTCAATATTTCCTTAATCTTATCATTTTCAACCTTATCTGTATTCAATCTCAATAGCGATAACACACTACTAGAAGTTTTATCATCCATTAATGCAGGATATTTTTCGATAAGCAAATTTAATTCAAGTGTAACTTGATTCACATCTAACTTTGGCAGCTCTACTCTATCAAAGTCAGCATTTGAAAGCCTGTCTATTTTCTTCTTCATACTAATGTAATCTAACAAGATTCCAATAGCTAATTCCCTCGCTTCTTCAAGACTTATATGTTCTTTTTTTTGGTAATTATTTGCCGAAATACATTTTTCAGGACATTCTGTATTATTGTCTGAAAATATTATTTTTTCAGAAGAATCCACTACATTCTTCTCTGAAATATTCGACACCTCCAAACTCGGTAATTCTTGCTTTTCTCTGTGTACCAAAGCAATAAATTTATCTTTGCCCTTTGTTGCAATGACTTTTGCCTTCTTACTCGCCCTAATTGCTCCCTCAATTATTTCTGGGTGTTCTTCTATAAATTTCAGAACATTGTTAATGGTATCCATCACATTATTAATTGTATCAAAAGTAGTTTGTCTTTCTTCTATTTCAGCCTGTTTTTCCTCTTGAGCCAGAATCATCAATTTCCGTTCTAAATATTCTCTTGATTCTTCGCTCTCTGGTTCTTCTAATGGTTGAAAATCATATGCCATAGCAGAAAATGTGCCATTTCCCCGATGCCTACCGCCTCTTCCTAATTTATCTCCAGTAATATCATTCCCTTCCTTATCGTATTTAGGAACCTTAACTTTGTATTCTTCGTAATCCTTATTATCATCTGAACTTTTTCCCATAATATTCCTATCTCCAAAACTGTTAAAATTCAATTAAAGGAAACGCTTTTTCAAATGCCTCTTTCATTTCGTCTACACTATGATACCTCTTGTCTATATTAGGTTCTATGCCTCTTAAAACAAAATTTTTTATATTCTCATTTTTTATATTCTCAAGATTATATTTCCCTGTCATAACATAATAAATTAGTCTAGTAAGAGCAAATGTTTCATACTCCATATTATAATTTGCAAACCCTACAAATTGTAAATTGCTATCATTCAATGAACCTTTTACCTCACTTCCGAAGCTGGTCAGATTACTTTGCTCGATTTTAACCAAACCAAAATCAGATATTTTTACAACACTCAATTCATTATCGTAGTGTTGTAACAGAATATTTGTAAAGCTAATATCTCTATGTAAATATTTTTTTGAATGAATATATGAGAATCCTTTAAATATTTGATACGCAATTCCTCTACGACGCTTTCTACTCAATTTGTTGTTATTCTTTTTAATGAAATCAAATAATGTTTCATCCGCATACTCCATATAATATTCATTATTAGCATCATCATATCTGTAAACATCTAATACATATGGAGATTTCAATTCTTTCATAGTATCGAATTCCAACCGAAACCTTAAAAGTTCTTTTTCGGTCAGATTGTCTTTTGCACGTTTCAATATAAAAAATTTATTATAAAACGTATCTTTGTATTTAAACACCTTTGCATAAGAACCTTCTCCGATAAACTTCAATTCATAATTTTGATTTTTATTGACAACAGGTACTGATATAATTTGTGATATAAAAAATATTGGCTCATATTCTTTTATCTTAAGCTGCGGTAAGTCATTCGGTATTTCGCTACCGTTAGATTCTTGAAGAAAACCCTTACAGAACTTGAGCATAGAATCATATGTATTATCTAATTTAAATGATAAAGGTGTTTCTCTCAATACATACTGTAAATCCTCATACAACTTTATCAGTTTTAATAATTCTCTACTTTCTGATGCATTAAAATGTCCATTACCTTTTTTCTTTGATTTCATAAACTCAAAAAGCGCATTATATCTTTGATGCATAATAGCAAATAGCTGTTTTAAATATTCATTTCCAACATTAGTATATAAAGATTCTGTTTTCACAACCTCCGTTAATCTGTTTTCATCTAGTTTGGTTTTTAAAAAATTTGTAATATCCAATTTTCTCCACTCCCAACGTCCGGTATACTATTTTGTCTATAACATATTTATTTTACCAAATTATGTACGCAAATCAAGCTACTTTTACCTTAACAAAAACAAGCTGCAAGATATATGTAGCAATATCTCACAGCCCGTTTCCTGTTACTTCCCGGCATTACTCATAAAAACCATGTTCCTCAATGCCTTTTTCTAAAATGGTATGTATCAATTCCTCCAGCTCCACTCCGTTTATCTCGCTGACCACAATCAGCTTTGCAAGGGTATCCTTTTGTACGGATATGGTATACTGTTCCTCATCGGCACGAAGCTCATGGACGCAGATGCCAAGCCCGTCCGCAATCCTGCACACCACGCCAAGCTCCGGCTCCCTGATGCCCGCCAGAATATCCATGATTGTCCTCTCCGGCACTCCCGACATTCTGGAAAGCTCCATAATGCTGATTTCTTCCTCTTTCATCACGTTTAATAACTTATCTCCTGTTGTAAGCATACTTTTTTCCTCCCTTATTTTTTCTTTCTGCCAGAAGATTTCTTTTTCGGAAACTCCATGACAAACTTAAACTGTACCCCTCTTTTTTCTGCCCCGTTTTTGATATAGTGGTATTCCTCTGTCCCACTCGGAATGATGTAAGCGTCATAAGGTTTGCCCGCCTTGCTTTTTAGCCCTTTTAACAGGATTTTCTTTCCGGCAAGCATATCCTTCACCTGTGCATCGGTAAGGGCAGCTCCCATAACCCGGCTCACGTTCATACCGCATTTCTTTACGCAATATGCGCCGAATTTTCCTTTTACCACCTGACCACCGCAGTTCGGGCATACCCCAAGAGCCTCCTGCTCCTGTGCGAACATCTTTTTCTGCTCGTCACTGACCTCATGGTAAGTGTGTATCAGCTCTGACACCATGTTTTCAATGTCCGCCATGAAGTCCTCCATAGGAAGCTCCCCTTTCGCTACCAGCGTCAGGGCATTTTCCCAATCGGCGGTAAGTTTCGGGGATTTCACCATGTCCGGCAGCACCGTAATCAACTTCATTCCGTCCTCTGTTGGTATGATCTGCTTCTTCTCACGCTTCACAAACCCGTCCCTGACTAACTTCTCAATGATGTCCGCCCTTGTCGCAGGCGTACCCAAGCCTTTCCGTTCCACGTCATCACCCATATCTTCCGCCCCGGCACGTTCCATTGCCGATAATAATAAATCTTCTGTAAAATGCTTCGGCGGGGAAGTGAAATGCTCGCTGATTTTCGTCTGCACACCGTCAAACACCTGTCCTTCCGAAAGTTCCGGCAGCTTCCTTTCCTCTTTTTCTTCTTCCGGATTCCTGGAGATTTTAAAAGAACGCTTAAAGGCATCTTCAAAAGACTTCCACCCGTTATGCGTGACGGACTTCCCGGAAACCGCAAAAGTATGTCCATTGCAGGAAAACTCTGCCTTTACCGTTTCATACAGATGCTTCTCCCCGGTGGCGCATAACAGGCGGTTCGCAACCAAAGACAGGATTTTGCGCTCCGTTTCCGGCAATGCCGCAAGGTCAGCTTTCGCTATCTCCATTGTGGGGATAATGGCATGGTGGTCTGTCACTTTTTTACTGTTCAGAATCCGCTTTATGTCCGGTCTGGTAGCCTTGTTTTCCTCAAACATCAGGGAACTGAACACCGCATCAATCACGCCCTCTGCGGTCTGCCCCATGTCATCGGATAAAAACTGGCTGTCCGTCCTCGGATATGTGGCTAACTTTTTCTCATAAAGGCTCTGCGTGTACTCTAAGGTCTGCTTTGCAGTAAATCCGAACAAGCGGTTCGCATCCCTCTGGAGCGTGGTAAGGTCATAGAGCTTCGGCGGCATGACCGCTTTTTCCTCTTTCACAACAGACGTAGTAAGAGCCTGCCCGTTCCGGCAAGCCCCCGCAATCTCATCCGCTTTTGCCTTATCGTCAATCCGCCCGGTGGCGGCATCTATCCCATCCATCAGGATATGCGCCATGTAATATTTTTCCTTCTGGAAATTCATAATCTTCGCTTCCCGGTCTACTAACATCGCAAGGGTGGGTGTCTGCACCCGCCCCACCTTCAAAACTTTTCCGCCATACAGGACAGTAAACAGCCTTGTACCGTTGATGCCTACAAGCCAGTCCGCTTCCTGCCTGCACAGTGCGGAATGGTACAGGTTATCATAATCGCTCCCCGGCTGTAAATTTTCAAATCCTTCACGGATTGCGGTTTCCTCCATTGAGGAAATCCACAGGCGTTTGATCGGCTTGTCACAGCCTGCCATTTCATATACAAGGCGAAAGATAAGCTCGCCCTCCCGTCCGGCGTCAGTGGCGCAAATCGTAGCCGAAACATCTTCCCTGTGCATCAACTGGTAAAGCACGTCATACTGTGCTTTCGTGTCCTGCTTCACCTCATACTGCCATGTTTCCGGCTTGACGGGCAGGCTCTCATACGTCCATTTCTTCCACTGCTCCCCGTAGCTTTCCGGCTGTGCCAGCTCCACCAAATGCCCCACGCACCAGCTCACAACATAGCCATTCCCTTCCATATATCCGTCATGGTTCTTTGCTGCGCCGATTACCTCCGCAATGCTCCTTGCCACACTCGGTTTTTCCGCTATCACTAACTGCATTTATTCGTCCTCCCCTTCTTTATCCTCAAAAAAATCGTCCTCATTATCCTCGTTTTCCTCATCATCTTCGTATTCTTCTTCCTCGTCCTCCTCATCATCGTCCTCGTCGAGAAATTCCTCTTTCTTTTTCTTGGCTACCTTGAAATAATAGCCGCCGCCAATGGCTGCAACTGCCACAATCCCAAGAATGATATAGGTTGCCGCCGGGTTTTCCCCTGTTTTCTCCGGCTCCGGTTCGGGTTCTTCGGTGTTTTCTCCATCCCCGTCCTCTGTCGCTTCTTCCGCAGGTTCTTCTTCCGTTTCCTGTTCCCCGTTATTGTTGGGAAGTGCGCCCTCCGTCACAGGGATTGCGGATTCCAGTGCGGCGGAATTTTGTGGTAAGGTATCGCTGTTGTCCGCTGTCACGTTCAGCAGGTCATTTTCCGTAACTTCCGTCAGGAAATAAACCACTTCTTCCTCCCCGTCCCGGTCAATGATAAGGTAGAACACTTTTTCCGATGCGGTCTGAATTGTATAAAATTCCTTCCCTGTTTCGCTTTTCTCCTTTTCCCCTGATTCCTCTTTCTTCTCCGATGCCGCCGCTTCCGCCATTGCCTGCTTCTTCTGCTGTGCAGGGCTGTTCTCGGAAACGGTGTTCCCGTCACTGTCCGTTTTGGTATGCTCCGTCACCTGTGCGGTAGCGGAGGAAGGCTTGGTTGCCTGTGCGCTCACCGGGAGCTGCTCTGCCGGATTCTTCTCATTCCCGTCCTCTTTTTCCGGATCGGTGTAATACGGGTTCGCTGTCTTATAAACCTCTGACATATTCCCTGCATTGTCCATTGCGGAAATGGTGAAATACTGGTAACCTGCGTCAAACTGCTGTAAGCGGATATTCAACACGCCATTGGTAAGCTCCTTAAACTCATACCCGTTCACATACACCGCCTTGATGCCGGAATCCGTATCATGCGCCTGTACGGAAAGCAGACCATCACTGACCGCAGCATTTAAAGTGGGTTTCGTGAAGTCAAAGCACTTGATATAGCGGTTTTTCTCATAGGTCTTGCCCCTCTGGTCTGTCACAAGCACATAGACGGTGGCATTTTCTGAAATCTCCACATACATATCCTCTGTGATGTCCGTCCAGCTCCCATTCTGCGCCACTTTCGCCTGAACCGTCTTTATGGAGAAGTTGCCGGAATGTGCCACGTCCTCAACGGAAATATGTACCTTCGTGGTGTCATTGTGCCAGCCGGACGGAGTGGAGATTGTGATCTTTACATTCGGGTTCACATATTCACATAAGCTGTAATCCCCCTTGCAGACCTCACAATCTTTATCAATGGAATACTGTGTGCATTTTTCCTTACAGGTACATTCCGGCTCCGGGATTTCATTCCCGGATACCGTACCGCTTTCCGTTTCTCCTTCATTCTCACCGGATTCGGATTCTGTTTCTCCGGTTTCTTCTTTTCCATTCTCTGAATTTTCCTCTGTATCAGTGCTTTCCTCTGTTTCCTTTTCGGTACTGCCTTCCTCTGACGCTCCGCTTTCCTCCGCATAAGCATCTACGGTATTCCCACTGTTCGCCAGAAACGCCCCCACGGGCATACAGAACAATAATGCCGACAAGAGCAGCGACACCGCCGCCCTAACTGATAACTTTTTCTTCATTTCCTGCCATCTCCTTTGCGTTTTCTTTTTCTTCCAATAACTTCAAGATCTCGTCCTCGCTGAATTTAATGAGTAATTGCAGCTTCTCGGACGAGATTTTATGCTTTTCAATAATATCCATTTTTTCGGCTCTTTCCGCCATGCGCTTCTGTTCCTCCAAGTCCTTCTTTTTCGCCTGTAAGGATTCAAGCTGCGCATCCACTTTGGAAAGTGCCTTTTCAATGCGCTCCTTTGTCATAAATGCCTCCTTAATTTAACCTTCCGAAACTGTAAAAATGGCTCTGCCAGTAGGACGAATTGATGCTTGCGTAGCTGATCGGATCGCCGCAGTGTATCATTGTCCCGTTGCCGCAGTAAATCCCCACATGGCTCACCGCCCCGGCAGAATTGTAAGTCCCGGTAAAAAAGATAATGTCCCCCGCCTTTGCGTCCGATGCGGAAACAGGCGTACACTGGTCATAAATCCCCTGTGCTGTGGTTCGTGGAAGGTTATGCACCCCGCTGTTGGTAAATACCCAACACACGAAGCCGGAACAGTCAAAACTTGTGGAAGGGCTTGAACCGCCCCACACATACGGGAATCCTAAATATTTAGCGGCTTCCTCCATAAGAGCCTGCACCGATGCGTCATCGTAGGCATCCGGCGGTATGGCGTTCCCCGGCAGACCTCCCGGCGTTTCCCCGTAAAGCGTACCCTCGCCCACGTCAAAATAAAATAACGGGTTATAATACTCCCCGTCACACAAACACTCGATATGCAAATGGCTTCCTGTGCTGCTCCCGGTATTGCCCGTTGTGCCGATAACTGTACCTTTTTCCACTGTCTGCCCCGCACCCACGCTGATGCTGTCCATGTGGGCATACTTAGTTGTGTAACCGTCAACCTCAATCACCACATAATTCCCGTAGTGGCTGTCATACGCCGCCGCTGTCACCGTACCGTCATGCGCCGCATATACGGTTGTGCCTGTAGGGACTGCTATATCCACGCCCCGGTGAAATTCCTCGTTCCCTGTGACCGGGTTCTTCCGGTATCCGTAATAGCTTGACACATAATAATACCAGTAAAGGTTAAGCGGCGAAGCGAACTCCTGAAGCAGACCGTTTGTTTCCCGGTACATGGCAAAAATTTCCGCCTGTTCGGTATCCATCTTCCCGGAAACAAGGTTCTCTAACGGTATGGCTGTAAGCGTCACTCTGAGGATACTGACCTCGTATTCTTCTTCCTCCTCATATTCATATTCTTCCTCGGTTTCTTCCCCTGTGACCGGATCAGTGACCGTCCTCGTTCCTGTTTTTGTGACCGTCCTTGTCCTCGTTTCCGTATCCGGCGTGAGCGTCAGCGTGTACATTTCGTCAAAAAGAGCCTGTATTTCGCTTTCCACTTCACTTGCGGTAAATTCCGTATGGACAGCGGATAAATAGCTGATGAGGGTAAACGGGTTATGCCCGATTGCCCCAAGATTGTAGGAATATTCATCGTACCCTGGATAATCTGTTTCCACCCGGTCAAGCTCATTCTGCAAGTCAAGCTCCAGACGGGTAAGCTGTAAATCGGCGGCGTCAATCTCCTTCGGCTTGCTTAAATAACTTGCCGCTAAAATGGTAGACTGCGTGTCCGCAAACATCGCCCCACAGGACGATACGGAAACCATAATCATTATAAGGAGCAGAGCCATGATGCCCACCGTTACAAGAAGTCCTGCATTTTTCCTCGCAAACTCCTGTAACTTCCTCGCCACAGTGACCGCACCGTTTTTCGTCTTTTCAAATGCCTGCTCCGCCGCCTTTCCCGCCGCCGCTTTCTTTCTCGCCTTGATATACTCCCGCTTAATGCGCTGTTTCTGCAGCCGCTTTTGCAATGCTTTTTTCTGCATCTGCGGGTTTTCCTCCAAGAATTTCTGGTACTGGAAATTGACTTCCTTTTTAAACTGCTTCTTTTCCAGCTTCGCCACTTTCGCCCGCTGTTTCTGCTCTTTACCCTTTATCTGCCTTTTGACGAAAGAAAATAATTCCTCTCCTTTCTGCTCCGATTTGTGTGCACCTTCAACGGCTGAATTTTCTTCCTCCGTTTCAGCGATTTTCCCATGCACAAAATTCTTGCTCTCATTCTGTACCCGGCGTATGGTAGTTTTGGGTATGCCCTCCTGCTTGAAGGTTTTCTCCTTATCCAGAGGGACAACCACATATTTTCCTTTCCCGGTTTTCTCGTCAAACACTCTCTGCAAGGTATATTCCCTTGTCTTTGGCAGCTTCGCCCTTGCTTTCTGTACTTTCTTCCCGGCTTTCTCTGCCTGCCGCTGTTTCTTTTGCAGCTTTTTACTTCCGGTAAATTCAGAGCCTCCTTCCCCCTGAAAAGAATTTCCGGTATTCCCCGCAAAAGTTTCTTCCGTAAAGGTTCTATTTTCCGGTTTCTCACCCAAGCCACCTTTTACCCGGTGTTCCTTCTGCACCCGTTTTTTATGGTATTTCCCTTTTTTCTGCGACTGCCTGTATGTATCCCTCCGGTGGTAATCCTCTGTATCTGCCTGCTTTTTTTCCGTTTCCTCCGGCTGTCTGAAATTCTCCTGCCCGGTAAAAGTATTGCTTTCCTTTACAAAATCAGGTTTTTCTTCCTGCCCCGGCTTCACTTCGGACTTTTGGACTTTTTGTCCAGAAGTGTTCTGGTACATCTGCTTTTTCGCACGAGCCTTTGAAACATGGTTTGATTTATGCTGCCCGG
>OLQF01000470.1_pt1 | contig 30105 bp, 24 predicted proteins | sample 1643171 | NCBI WGS metagenome assembly OLQF01 (sample SAMEA3136702, study PRJEB25190) | human gut metagenome | reverse complement strand
TAAAATACGCTCCACAGGCTCAGAACAGGGAATGCTGCTCAGCAGTTCCGGAATCGCAATGGTTATCCAGCAATTCCCCCGTCCCCAGAAGGCTCCTGCAAAATGATTCCGTTCCAGGAAGGTCCAGCCATGGTACCAGAAGCCGCTTTTGGGATCCTGCAGATATTTCATATGAACCATGAACTGATACTGGGCTTCATTCCGGTAATCCTCCCGATCCAGTATTCTTCCCATATTTGCCAGAAAAAGTACGGTCATCACCAGGGTATCATCCCAAAGCTCCTGCTCATTGACATCATCCGAAGTCATATGCTGTATCCCGCCCTCCCTGGTTCTGGGCATTTGATACATAACCCATTCCGCCGCCTCCCGGCAGGGCTTCATATAAACCTCACTCTGCAGGTACTCTGCCAGATAGGACATGGTCAGATAAGGGGTCACGGTATTCACATTGCACTGAGGAAAGCCTACCTGCTGCTGTCTGTCATAGTACCGGGTGAGTATTTCCAGATATTCCTTTTCTCCGGAAGCAGCAAACAATTTCCAGATACCGTAAAGCCCTACTCCCTGAGTCCATTCCCAGTGCGCATATTTCTGCAGCTCTTCCTCAGGAAGATTTTTCTTCCTGCGCATCTTCTCCATGAATATATCGTCATCCTCGTACAAGATCCCTGTAAAGGCTCCTATCAACAGCCGGAGCTTTCTGTCTACCTCTTGTAACATACCTTTATCCTCCTGAATATCTTTTCCCATATTGCTTGTCTTTTAGCATTTGCCCTGATATAATATAATGGTGAAAAAATTGACTTAATGCTGCTGCAGCAGAAAGAAGGTACTATCTCCATGCCTCAGACAATTGAATATGAAGAAAAACATTTTATCATTGTCAACGATATTGAAAATTCTCTATTTTATTTTTTTGATTTCGACGTCCGTTCTACGGAAAAGAACATGGAATTTGAGCATCTTCATTCCTATTACGAAATCCATATACTGTTAAGCCCAATGGCCACACATTTCATCGAGGGTATCCCCTACAGAATCCGAACCAATGATTTCGTTCTGCTGGAGCCTTCCCGCCTGCATAAGTCCTTTTATCCCAGTGAAACGCCCTCCAAGAGACTGGTCATCACCTTTATGTACCGCGACGATGGCTATGGTTTCAAAGACACCTACGAAAATCTTTTAACGCCTTTTCATGAGCCCGTGCCTATCTTCCGTTTTCCGGAAGCCCAACAGGAGGTTCTGGTTCGGATCCTGAATGAAATCGTAGCGTTGTCCCACCAGGCCGGCTCCCAGGAAATGACCGGCGCCTATGAGCTCATGGTACACAGCCTTTTTACCCAGTTCCTGTATTACCTGAAGGACTTCCAGGACTGCAATATCTACAAGACAGAGAACCCGGAGGATCGCCTGTCCGAACGAATATATACCGTAGCCAATTATATCCATACCCATTACATGGACAACCTCACCCTGGAGGAACTTGCCAAAAGCATCTACATGGATCCCTTTTATCTGTCCCATCAATTTAAGGAAGTCACCGGCTATACCATTACCCAATACATCCACCTGGTACGCATCCGCAACTGTCAGTTCCTGCTGCTCAATACGGAAGACAAGATTACAGATATTTCTTCCGCCTGCGGCTTCACCAGCTTTTCACAGTTCAACCGGGTCTTCCATAAGTTCTGCAACGAGTCTCCTTCGGAATACCGTAAAAGCCAGTCAACCGGCCGGCTTCTTACAGAACGGCCTAAGATTTTACATAACTGATCGTTTCTTTACTTTTCTGAGTATAACGTAATTAAATCGCATAGTCTATGTATTAATTGTGTTTTAGGAGGTAAAAACATTGCATATTTTGCGTTCGGTTGGTGGCCGCCAGACCGATTGGTTCATAGATAGCTATAAAAAACGCCGCCTGTATTCCCAGCCGAAATAACGATGCCAGATATTTTTATCAATTCACAAAAAACAGGCAGCAACCATTATCTGGTTTCTGCCTGGGGTATAAACTTTTAAACCTTTCTGTCCGCATACCTTTTATTCTTCCGCAAAACGCTGCCTGGTATTCCTCTTTAATTCCATGGCGGCTTTCTCTTTTGCCGTAAGCACCTCTCTTTTCCTCCCTGCTCACAGAAAATACATTGCGGCTGCAATCAGATATACCGCCGAATAATACAGCGTCAAAAGCACCCCGCTCAAAACACGGGATTTCGTTTCGTGCAGCAGGCGGAAGCCCAGAATATTATCGGATATATAAAAACAGATTCCTCCTGCTGCCGTCAGATACCCGGCCGGGCTGCCCAGCTGAACCGCCGCCGTCACAGCCATCGCCGACATGGCGGAAAGAAGCGCCGCATAACCTATCATAAGTATCATCTGCCAGCCGGGCTGCGGCAGAAATTTCCCATGAAGCAAAAGCATGAGCAAAAAGAACAGCAGAAATATCAGCACCGTGTATCCGCGAAACTGTGTCAGATGCATATAAGCCGCGATAAAACAGACATGCCCCAGCCCAAAGGAGACAACTCCCGAAAGGAAATAAAGCTCCAGCAGCACATCCGCCGTCATGCACAGGAAAGCCCCTGCCAAAATCATCAGGGAAAGCGTCCTGTGCACCTCCTGCGCTGTCAGGGCATACAAAAATGCCAGCATAACCGGCATGGCCGTAGCCAGCGCCTTGAATACCAGCACCTGTTTTTCTTTTTTTGTATTATTCCGAAAATAATGCTGACCGAAAGCAGCCGTCAGCACCGCCGCTGCTGCAAGCAACAAGAACTTCTGTAAATTCATAGGCAGCCACCATCTATTCCGGAGCACCGGCCGCGGTCCGTCCCTCCTCCGCAGCTTAAGCTCCTCTTTTTATCATCATACCTCATATGAACGTATATTTCTATCTTGGAAACAAATTCTGATAAATTTAATAGGGTGTGGCCTAAAAGCCGCTATTCATTCCATGCGCAGTAACAACGGTGGAGCTGCCGCTGAATTATCGCAATACTGGAGATTTAGGAATACGCAATATAGTGGCTTCTGCAATATGGCAATACAGCAGATTACATAATACGGCAGATGTCAATAATACGGCAGATTGACAGCAGGAAAAAAGTACGCGTATACTGAATATACTTTATTCATAAAGAATAAGCCGTTCCTGCCCTGTGCGGAACGAAAAATCAAACGGAAAGCAATAGCAAACAGCAATTTGACGGGCCGAAAGGAAAATGCCTTGATCCACCTGCTTTATAAGCCCGCCGGATCAGGCAGATGGGAGTAAAATGAAGAAAAAACACTTATATGCCCTGACCGTACTATTGATAATCCTGGCCGCCGGGGCCCTGTTCTTTGACATGTCCCGCCAGCATGGCAGCGTCCTGGTCCGCGCATCCCATGCCGCAGGTTCTTCCGATATCATCTGTTATCTGCAAAGCGATCCTGCCTGGGCGGAGGATTTTCTCGGCTCATCTTCCTATACCATGAAGTCCTCCGGCTGCCTCACCACCTGCCTTGCAGCAGCGCTGCAGTATGAGGGAATCACGCCTGAAACAATAACAGGCGCCGCGGACAGTATCGATCCGGGCGCCTTAAATATGTTTTTATCCAAAGAGCATGTGTATGATAATGAAGGCAATATCCAATGGGAGCCGCTGGAAAACGTCCTGAACGTCACAGCCGTAAGGCAGGGCGCAGACGGCATCACCGGAAAAACGCTGGAAAATCTTCTGGCAAAACGCATATTCCCCATCGTACGGGTCCGCGTAAACGGTTCCGGCAGCTTTCATTATGTACTTATCGTAAACAGTGACGGAAAAGAATTCCGGTGCATGGATCCCATGAACCCTTCGGACTCGCTTGTACCGTTATCTGACTTTGGCAACTGCATTTATGCGGTCAGATATATTTACCGGGAATGATGTGAACTTCCTGTCCCTCACATCATATCTGCCAGCCTGCTAATTCTGTGCTTTTGTCAAAACAGAATTTTCCGCTTCTATTCCGTTTTTCATATCCTCTATCATCTGATTGAAGTATTTATCCATAATACAATAAAAACTCATAGAAATCAGAGAACAGATATACCCCGCCACCGGGAACAGGAATTTCATAGCCTTGATAGCCTCAATAACCGCCCCGGTCTGTTCCTGCCCCGCCACATAACCTGTGGCCGCCAGTATAATACCGGTAACGGAACCGCCAAGAGCCATTCCCACTTTATTGGAAAATGTCAGGGAAGCAGAAATTGTCCCTTCTCCACGGATGCCCATTTTCCACTGACCATATTCAACACAGTCTGGAAGCATGGCCCAGCCTAATGTACCAGTAATTGTTGCCAGTCCGGCGGCCGCCACCATAAAGCAGATAATGGCTGGAATATTGGCGGGCATAAAATATAAAATAGTATAAGGCACGATAACCAGCGCTGTGGAGATCATGTACAGCCTTTTCTTCCCGCATAATTTTGATAAATATGGGATTACAAGAAATGCCACTACGTTTACTGCCAGCGTATACATGGAGACTGCCGCCACCAAATCTTTCCTCCCAAGAAAATAGATAAAATAATATACATTTACCGCAGACGCTGCCGCTCCTGCAAACTGATCCGTTGAGAAAGCGATTAATAGCATAAGCAGGGGCTTATTTTTAAAAATAAGCTTTATCTGGGTACCAAAAGGTATTCTTTCCTTCGATGCCGGCATTACGTCCATTGTATCCTTCTTTTTTGCTCCCCATGCACAAAGCCAGAAGGACAGGGTCGTAATAATGCCTACGAACAGGCCATATTTTGCCCAGCCGCCTTCTCCTCCGCCAAACAGACCTACCATGGGAAGGGCCAGTACGCCCACAAACAGGGTTGACGGAATTGTCATTGCCTGCTTGCATGTGACAATTGTCGTTCTTTGCTGCGGATCACCGCTCATTACAGGCGTCAGCGCATGATATGGAATATTGCAGACGGTTGACAGCAGGGAATAAATAATATACAGTGCATAGGCATATACTATCTTCCCCACAGGACTCAAAGACGGCGTACAGAATAAAAAGAAGATGGAAAGCCCCAGAAATGGAGCGCCGTATATCAGATAGGGACGATACCGTCCCAGCCTGGAACGGGTTCTGTCCGATATCATTCCCATCATGGGATCCGTCACCGCATCAATAATACGCGCCACAAGCATAAGCCCTGAAACAGCCAGTGCTGAAATCCCATAAATATCCGTCAAAAAATAGGTCAGATAAGACATGACCAGTATGTATGCAATGTTGCTCCCCAGGCCGCCAAAAGCGTATCCTGCAATTTCCCATTTACCTGCTTTTCTTAAGCTATCCATATTTTTTCTCCTTTGCGCTCCGAAGCGCTCATGTGACTCCTGTCACTTACTAACCGGGCAGGTGGAAAGTGCATATCCTTCCCCCCTCCCTCTACACATTTGCATTCTGCTTACCGGACTATCCCCAGTCTCGTATACAGTTCCTCCGGCGCATCGTTTTTCTCCATATATTCCGCAATATACCCCTTCATTCTTTCCTCTGTCTCCTTATCACTGACCGGGGCCGTCTGATGTGGGTCGATTTTAAGATCATAAAGCGCTGAACCAAATTTAGTAGTATCACCCATTACATTTTTCGCTTCAATTCTCATCACCCTGCATCCCTTAGTAAAGGAAAAAGGCTCTGACATCACAATATTCTGAAGCTCATCCGGCTGGAACATCTGGCGCATGTGCGTTGGCATCAGTGTGTACTCATATACCGGAAGCTCAGGCCTTTCTGCAGAATGCATATAAACATATCTGCCGTCCGTCACATTTACCTGGCTGCCGTGATAGCCAAATACGGCATAGGACCGGACAGGTTCATCACTGTCCATGACCTGTTTAAGCGGCTTGCCTTCCATATCTTCTGGAATTTCCACTCCGAAATAATCAAGCAGCGTAGGAGCCAGATCGATGGTCTGTACAATGGCATTCCTGTGGACGCCGGCCAGTTCTTTCCTGCGCGGGTCATATATAAACAACGGCGTATGCGCGATTTCATTGTATATCGGCATGGCGGTTTTCCCCCACCAGCCATGTTCCCCAAGCAGGAAGCCATGATCCGTATTTACGATCAGCATAGTATCCTCCCACAGGTCATATTTATCCATGATATCCAGAACCTTCCCCAGATAACGGTCACATTTGGATACCAGCGCCGCATAGTTATATCTTACATGCTGTACCGTTTCTTCATCCTCTGCCACCGGACAGTAAGGCGGCCAGTCGGCATCCATTTCCGCATCTCCCCGGAAATGGTGAGGATACAGATCCTTATCCTGCTGCAGAGTATAAAAGGGCTCATGTGGATCAAAGGTCTCAATCTGAAGGAACCAGTTGTCCTGCCCGTGATTGGCCTCAATAAATTCCAGTCCATTGGCAAAGGTTACCGCCTGAGAGGTCTTTTCCTCCGTATCCATATGCCTGCGGTTAATTTCATCATGCACAAGCATGGCGGTGTACGGCGGATATGAGAGCATTTCCTTTTTGTGGACGAATACCGTTCCTTTGTCAAACTGACAGCCTAAATCAGCTTTCCACAAATCCCCTTCCTGGCCCCTGGAAATTTCCCAGGAGGAATATCTGTTGTGGTATGTTGCTCCGCCGTCCTCCCAGTAATGCTGATGATCGCTGACCAAATGCGTATAAATCCCCGCTCTTTTCAGCAGCTCCGGCATGGAGTCATCAAACGGCTCCATCGGCCCCCAGCTCCTGTGGAAAAAATTAATACGGCCCGTATGCAGTTCTCTTCGCGCCGGCATGCAGGGCATGCTTCCCACATAACAATTTTCAAACTGCACACTCTTTTCAGCCAGCCGCCTGAAATTAGGCGTCAGCGTCCAGTCGCAGCCGTACGGTTCCAGCATCTCCCGATTCAGGGAATCGTACATTACCATAATCGCTTTCATAATTATCCTCCTTTTTTGAAAACGTTTTCAAAATATTGTATAAGTAAAATGCTTATATATTTAAGCATTTTACGCTCTCTCTTATTTGGTATTCCGGTTGGAAGCAACGATGTCTGACCTCTTTCCTGCCGGTACTCAGTTGCTCTAACACATACTCCGCCACAGTTTCTCCCATTGCCATGGCCGGTACATAGTATGCATTCACAGCCGGTATAATCTGCTCTCCCCGTCCCTTCACATGCTCCACGCTTATAACTGATATATCCTCCGGCACTTCAAGACCTGAATAATGGAGAATGCTGATAAGCTGCGGGACAAATTCCATCATTTCACATATAAGCCCGGTACAGTGATTTTCCAGCAATTGTTTTGCGAGCGTTTCCTGAAGCATATCCGCGGAGAATTTATCCGGAAGCAGCAAAAGGGAAATCCTGATCTGTGGGTACAGGAATTTACATTTTTCTATGAGCATACGATGGATCTGCAGCCGGTATTCATTGGTAAGGAGGACGATGTTTTCATGTCCCTGCTGATGTAGCCGCTTTATGGAATCCAGCATATATTCTTCATACATGGCATAAACATTGTTTCCGCAGCCGCTGAATCTTTTACCGATATAGCCGACCGGGAAATCCTGTGCCATTACTGCTTCCAACGCATTGGTTACCGCTCCTTTTTCCGGTACGGACAGGACGATCAGCCCGTCTATTTTTTTCTGATTCACATAATCCAGAAAACCTGGCGCGGCTTTTTCATTTTTTTCAAAAGAATTGACCTCACCAATCAGAAGAAGGCTGTATTGGCTTTTGCTCAGCGCGCATTCAATGCCCCTTAGGCATTCCAGCATATAGCCGTCCTGAAACATTCCTCCTCCCGGCAGCGGAGAATATACCCCGACAATCTGGGAGCTTCCTGTTACCAGTCCCCGGCCGAACTGGCTGGGCTGATAATTATAATATTCCATGGCTTCAAGAACTGCGGCTGTCTTGCTTTCCTTTACTCCCGCAGAGTGATTTATAACTCTGGAAACGGTCGAAATAGAGACTCCCGCTCTCTTTGCCACATCATGTATAGATGCACTCATTCAATCACCATATTTTGAAAACGTTTTCAACTACGTTATTACTGTAACAGCTTTTTTTGTTGATTACAATAGCTGCTTTATCCATATTTTCACTTTCAAATTTAGTAATTTTCCACAAATCCCTCTTCTTTCCCGTCTTTATTTCTTTCAGCCCTATAAGCAGCCGGAGCCTCACATAAAAAAAGCCGCGGCACGAAAGAAGCTTTTTTATCCTCTTTCATGCCGCGTTCATTTATTCCGCTGCTATCAAATCCTCCAGCAGCTTCTTCCCCATCAAAATATCCTTCTTCTGTTCCTCACCGGATATTTCCCGTTCTATCGTGATATCGCCTTCATAGCCGATTTCCTTCAGCTTTCTGATAAAGGCCGGGTAATTCACCCTTCCCTGGCCCAAGGGCATCTCCGCCCCCAGCTCATGGCCGTCCGTGGGATAGCAGCCGTCCTTGCCGTGGATGCCAAGGACATACTCTCCGAACACATCCAGCGCATCTACCGGATTTCCTTTACCGTACATGAGCAGATTGGCCGGATCCAGATTCACGCCCACGTTATCAAGGCCGATATCCTGAATTGCCCTTTTCAGCGTGACAGGAGTTTCCTGGCCGGTTTCAAACAGAAAATTCTGTCCGTTTTCCCTGCATTTTGCAGCAAGCTCCTTCAGACATATGATCACGCCCTGATAATTCGGATCATATGGATTTTCCGGCATATATCCCACATGCGTTACCAGATTCTTCACACCGATCAGCTTTGCAAAATCAGAGCCCTCCATCAGCATCTGCAGCCTCTGGAACCGGAATGCCGCAGGCACCAGGCCGAGCGTTTCCTGCCCTTCATAAAAATTCCAGGTCCTGGGGCCTTCCCAGCCGCACCAGAAAGCTGTGATGTCAATCTTTTCTTCCTCAACCGCCTGTTTTACAAGGGCTGCCGTCTCCTCATTCAGAAGCGTCCTGTCCCAGCACACAAGCTGGCAGCTTTCCATTCCCATTTCCCGCAGTTCGCTGAACTTTTCCTTTAAATCCGTATCCTTATGTAAACCTACCACCACGCCTACACGCATTTGCCTATGCCCTCCTTCTGTTTTCCTCCAGATATTTTTTAGCCGCCTTCAGTTCCTCCAGCCCCAGCAGCACAGATTTTATGCCCTCCGAAAGCGGCGCCCTTTCGATCTCTTTTCCCTGCTTCAGGCAGTCATAAAAGTATTTAATTTCCGTATAGTAAGGCCCCAAGTCAGATATATTGATTCCGGCTGAGGTATCATGCATGGTAAACTCAGGCGCAAGCTGCGGGTGGCTGACCTCCCCGCCTTTGTGCCAGACCGTCAGGGAAGGATTGCTCCTGCCCTGGAATATTACCGTTGCTTCTTCAAAGCAGGCACGGAAGGACGGATCGAAGGGAAGCTGTGTGCATACATCCCATATACCCTCCGCCGTGGCAAAAACATCCCCGAACTGGTAGGAAACAAGCACCTGGTTTACCATGCCGCTGTCAAAAGCAGTTGCCTTTACCTCAAAGGAATCCGGCTCTCCCAGCATATACCGCAGGAAATCCAGATCATGGATATGCAAATCCAGTATCACGCTGCCGCTCTTTTTCTCATCATGGAACCAGTCCTCAAAGCCCCACTTCGTATCTCCGCTGATACGTTGCATTACGATGGACTTTAATTTCCCGTAGGTTTTGTTATCATATACATCCTTCAGATAACGGTATTCATCAAAGGAGCGCACCACCTGCCCTACCATCACGCTGACACCGGTTTTCTTCTGCACCTCAAGCAGCCTCCTGCCCTCCTCCGCCGTAAGGCAGACCGGCTTTTCGCAAAAAACATGCATGCCCTTTTCCATGGCTAAAACGGCATGTTCCGCATGAAGATAGCTGGGAAGACATATATGTACCGCATCCAGTTCTTCATTTTCCAGCAGCTCCCTGCCTGTGACATAGGTCTTTGCCTGCGGCCACTGCTTTGCGGCCCGCTCCAGAAATTCCTGCCTGCAGTCGGCAAGCGCCGTTACCTCCACATCCATTTTCCCGGATAATGCTTTCAGGGACAGATTATGTGTGGTTCCCATGCCCCCGCAACCAATTAATCCAATTTTCATGACTCCTCCTGTCTGCGCGAATTGATGCCCATGCCTGTTACACAGACTGGCAGTACGCATCTTCCGGCTTCTCTTTTTTCCCTTCCCTGTTTTGCAGTCTTAATTAGTAATATCATCTTACAAATTCAAGATAGCATTCTGCAATGTACTTGTCAATCCCTTTTGCATGCCTAAATTTTTCTCTCCACTACAATTAAAACAGTTCTGACAATTAAACCGCTGCAGGCATCCAGCCATTTAAAATCACTGCGCAATGAGAACGTATCCGTTGCCTTTCTTTGTTGTGTGTGTTAAAATTCCAATTGTAATATGAGATAACAATTATGCTTATCCATAAACAATTATATGCTTTGTGTCATCACAGCTACTGCTATAATACACTGCCCGCCATGCCGGCATGGCCGCAATTCACCAAAGAGGTGCCCATGAAATTAGTCAATCAGCAGCTCATTAAAAATACCAACCTGAAGCTGCTCTACAACTCCATTTTTGAAAACCGCGGAATCTCCAGGGCCGCCCTTGCAAAGAAAACAGGATTGAGCCGCACTGCCGTTTCAGCGCTTATCGATGAGCTGACGGGAAGCGGCTTCCTGTATGATTCCGGCACCGGAGACAGCGCTGGCGTGGGCAGAAAGCCCAACTGCCTGGAGCTTTGCTCCGGGAACCACTATATCGCTGTTTTTGGCTGGGAGGAAAAAAGGGTGCACGCCCAGCTCATTGATATCTGTGGTTCCACCCTCCTGCAGCAGGAACTTTACAGAACGCCCGGGGACTCCTATACTGAGCTTTGCCATGCCTTTTTGGAGGAAAGGATGCTGAAGCTCATCCGCAGTACGCAGCTTCTCGGGATTTGCTTCGTGCTGCCCGCCATGATTGATCCGGAAAAAGAAACGGTTTTCTCCACTACCATTTCTTTGGCGCAGGATCAGGGGGAGACCGGCGTGATTCCTCTTCTTCGGGAAACCTTTTCCTCCTACGCGGCAGCGGTTCTCAACGACACCGCCTGCGCCGCTTATGCGGAAAAGGTTTACACCGCAATCCTGGAAAAGGACTATGCCTTCATCCGCTTCAGCCGCGGAATCGGCGCGGCGCTCTTTATCCAGGACAGGCTTCTGGGAAGGGCCTGCGCCTCCTATACACAATTCGGCCATTTCAGCATCTCCCCCCAGGGTCCGCCCTGCCCCTGCGGGAATAACGGCTGCCTGGAGCTGGTTCTCTCGGAAGAAGCCCTGCCCGGACGGCTTCATGCCGAAGGAACCTCCTCCTCCCTTCTTTCCCTGCCCTCCATCGGCTATGCCGACCTGGGGAGAGCCGCCCTTTATGGGGACCAGACAGCGATTCAGGTGATACGGAAAATGGCCCGGGAATTTTCCTTTGCCCTGTCCAACCTGATTTGCCTCGTCCATCCGCGCCTGATAGTCCTTGGCGGCAACGCCTGTACCCTCGGCCCCGTTTTTTTAGAGGAAATCCGTCTGTCCCTGCAGGAAACCGGATTTCGCCGCATGACGGAAAACGTGCGCATACGCTACAGCGGGCTGGATGCCTACGCCTGCTATAACGGCGCCATGAAGTACTTTTTTGACATCCACTATCAGTTTACGGGATCAATGAAAGGCAGCTTTTTTATCGGATAACTTGGGAGAACTGCCGGCCCGGCCGCAGGCCGGAACCCCTTTCATCCAAAAGCCAAAAATAAAGGCGGGAATGCATCTGCAACCGCTTCATTAAAACACGTGCTTCGCCACGCAGACAGGAGTCCTTATGAAAAAACTTCGAATTGCCCTGATAGGCTGCGGAAGAATTTCCGCCTGCTATGCAAACGCATTTCCGAAATTATCGGATATCGCAGAATTCGTCTGTGCCATAGACACAGATATTGAAAAGGCTCGGGCCTTTGCCGCCCCCTTCGGCTCCGCTTACGGAACCGGCTTCGAGGAGCTGCAGGAAAAAGGAATTGATGTGGTCCACCTTTGCCTGCCCCATTACCTGCATGCCCCCATGGCAGTCCGTGCCCTGCAGGCAGGAATGCATGTCCTTACGGAAAAACCGGTGGCCATCACGCTTCAGGACGCGGATCTTATGAAAGCTGCCGAAGCCGCTTCCGGTAAAAAACTGGGCGTCATTTTTCAGACCCGTTATGAAAAAGGCGTACAGCAGCTCCGTCAGATGATAGGGGAAGGCCGCTTCGGCCGTATCCTCAGCGCCCGCTCCTATCTCACCTGGTCACGCCCCTATTCCTATTATGAAGGAAGCGACTGGAAAGGAACCTGGGACAAGGAAGGCGGCGGCGTGCTCATCGACCAGGCAATCCACAGCATTGACCGCATCAGGTATATGCTGGACAGCGACGTGGAGTGGATAGACGGCAGCGTGCATAACCATTATCACGACAAAATTTTTGTAGAGGATACCGCGGAAGCGGCCATCCAGTTTAAGAACGGCTGCATTTACAGCCTCTACGCCTGCAATTCCTACGCGGCGGATGCCCCCATTTACCTGGAATTCCAGGGGGAAAAAGGACGCTGCGGCCTGAAGCAGGACACCGGTTTCTATGAAACAGACGGGGTTTACCAGGAAATCCTTCCCACTGCCGATGCCGACGGCAATACCCCTGCCTACTGGGGAAGCGGCCACCTGTCCCAGATCCGTGATTTCTATCTTTCCATAATCAATGACGAGCCTGTCAGGGTGGATGTCACCGAGGGCCGGAAAACGCTGGAAATCGTAAAGGGAATTTATCTTTCCTCCCTGCAGGGAAAACGCATTTATCTCCCCTTTGAGGACAGGATGTATATCGGTGTGGACAAAGCGGCCCCCGGCTGCCCTGATGCCTGTTAGAGCGATTTTGAAAATTATTCCGGCTTCCATATAAAAATAAAAGCGGCGCAGGTTTTTCCGATATTTGAAGCATATCACTTCTCTCCCGGAAACCCTGCAGCCGCTTTTTGCCTGCCTTGTTGTTTTTTTCAGCTTTCTTTTTCCTACTGCTCCATCTGCCTGCCGAGAAAACCGGCTGCGGACAGAATCAGCTTTTGCTCCACTTCTCCCATTTTTAACTTGGGATCGTTATTCAGAAGAAGCACCGCGCCGATTACATCGCCTTCACAGATAATAGGGCTTATGGCTTCATGTATAAATTCCGGTTCTCCTTCCTCAGCTACCTGAATAAAATTCTTATCTCCCTTTGCAGCGAGAATGCTTTCCCTGTTCTCAATGGATTCCTCCAGCGCTTTGCTGATGGATTTTCCCATAAGCGCCTTGCAGCCGCCTGCTGCCGCTATAAACTGGTCACGATCCGCAATCAGCGTCATCTGCCCGGATACCTGTGCCAGACTTTCTGCATACTGTTTTGCAAATGTACTCATCTCTCCGATAGGGGAATATTTTTTCAGTATAATCTCTCCCTCCCTGTCGGTAAAAATTTCAAGGGGATCACTTTCCCGGATCCTCAATGTTCTCCTGATTTCCTTGGGGATGACAATTCTACCCAGATCATCTATTCTCCGCACAATTCCTGTTGCTTTCATATTTCCTCCTTCTGCAGGGTCTTTGGCTGTGCGCCTCTTAACCTCTTTTTACATTTATTTTATTCCCGCAGGCAACGGCCGGCCGGACATACCCGCATGTCCATCCTGTGACTGCCGCGAGGCCAGATACCCCGGAACTTGTCCGCCGCGCTTGCTGTAAGGTATTTGACTTCATTGGTTTGGTAAATGTAGTATTTGTAAAATTGAGGAAAATATTCACTGTTTTTATTTAACAGTTCCATACCTTTACAGTTCTGTTTTATTTCTTAAACTGCATTGGACAATTCTGTTGTACTCTTCTATAATTAATGCAGGCTTCATATGCCAAAGGTCCTTTGCAGCCTGTAAGCGGCGGACTTTTTTTCACAAATTTATTACATGGGGAAAATGAAGGGAATTATGTACACCTATTTTATTGCAGATGATGAAACAAAAATCAGGCAGGGCATCCGCCGGCTGATAGACTGGGAAACACTTGGTTTCTCTTTTATAGGGGAAGCCTCTAATGGAGAGGATGCCCTGCGGTTCATCCTTGACAAAAATCCGGATGTGACTCTGTTAGATATCCGTATGCCGCGGCTCAGCGGCCTGGATGTAGCCAGGCTTGCCAGGGCTGACGGATACCGCGGCATCATTATAATACTCAGCGGATATTCCGATTTTAAATATGCGCAGGAGGCCATGCGGTATGATGTAAAATATTATATTTCCAAACCCGTGGATGAGGATGAACTCACCGACTATCTGAAAAAAGTGACAGACGAGCTTTCCGTAAGGGAAAAGCATACCTCTGCCATCGAATATTTCAGTGAAAAAGCCAGGGATGGCATCCTGAGTGATGTGCTTACCGGCTCTTCCCGCATATCCGATCAGGATCTGAAGGAGCTGGGATTGCTGTCAGGCTGCTACCAGGCCGCCATTTATGAAAAATATAGCCACAATGCCGCTGCAGTCTCCTACCGTTTTTCCGATCTTCTCCGGCTTACCAATGAGGATAACCATTCCTTTGACACTTTAACCATCGATAATAATGAGGTGATCCTTTTAAAAGGTGATTTTGCCATCCGCCGTTTTTCCGATTTTGTAGAACGCTTTGAACGCGAGGTGAAGCCACAGAAGGGTTCGCCTCTGGACAGCCTTTTCATTACTTATGGCCATGTAGTTTACCGTCCCGAGGAAATCACGGAGTCCTATCAGGAGGCGCTCTTCCTTTTAAAAATGAGATTCTACTGTGATCAGGGGCAGCATACCTTCGGTTACCACCAACTGCCGGCCCGCAGGACATCTCTTACTTCTGCCGGCATCGGCGCACTGCAGGAGTATCAGGACAGACTGCTTGGCTATATTCAGACCCTGAACCGTGAAATGGTGGCCGAAAGCCTGGACAGCCTCCGGGAACAGATTTACCTTTCCTCAGCTCCCATTGAGGAAATACGTCTTTTTCTGATAGATCTGTACCTGCAGGTTAAGGAGTCCATACGCTATCATTACCATACATTTGACATTCCTTTTCCTCCCAACAGCTGGGCAGTTGATTTCATCAACACCAGATACTATCTCTATGAAATTATAACCTTCCTCTCCGAACAGGCGGAAATGATCATGCGCTCCCTGGGAACAACCTCCCGGGAAAGCACCCTGGAAAACGTGATTCACTATATACAGCATAATTATATGAGCAGCCTGAAGCTGGAAAGGATCGCGCCGCTTTTTGGATACAACAGTGCCTACCTGGGAAAGCTTTTTACACAGAAAATGGGCATGAACTTTACCGCCTATCTGGATCAGGTACGAATTGATGCATCCATGGAGCTTCTCAGGGACGGCTCCCTGAAGGTATATGAAATTGCAGAAAAAGTAGGCTACAGCAATGTGGACTATTTTCATACCAAGTTTAAAAAAATCGTCGGAGAAAGTCCCGCGGAATACCGCAGAAAGTTCCGTAACTAAAAGGAGTATCCCTACATAATGCAAAAACATGCTTCCCATACCAGAATCCAAAAACATATGCATCGGATGCTGATTCCCGTTATTTTGGTTCCGCTTCTGTTTATCGGTGTATTTCTTTCCTGCTATGCCATCAATTTCCTTTACAGGCAGGCGGAGACCCAGGCTGTTTCCGATAATCTGCGGGCCAAATCCGTCCTGCTTGATGCCACGCTGAATTTCTATACAATCTCCGAAGAGCTTTTTAGCGATGAAGAGCTGAAGCAGCTGTTGACCACCGATTTTACTGACAGCGGTGAAGCAGCGACGGCCTGCAGTAGCTACGGCAGGCTGGCGACTCTCCTTGCCAACAATACTGCCATTTCTTCCATACTGATTTATATGGACAATCCCACCATTCCTGACAGCCGTTATTTCCGTCAGGCGGATACCCGGGTTACGGAGGAATGGTTCCCCCGCGTTGCCATCAGCAGCAGCGTGGCATGGGAAACCGGGAGCATAGATGCATACGGCTCTCTGCCGGCTGCGGATACCGCCGCTCCCGAGCTTATTTTCTTACGCTCTGTCCCTCTTTCCCCATCTGACAGCCGGGCTGTTCTTGCAATCAGCCTGAGCAATAATTTTCTGAAAAACCGGATTCAGAACAACAGCCTGTTCACCTCCATTTCCATCGGAGAACAGCCAGTCTTCTTCTCCAGCAGCCGCTCCTTCCAGGGAAAAGCCCAGCCTGTGCCCATTGATTATGATAAAAAAGGCTACCATTTCGACGGCTTTATCCCCTTTCAGAATAAAAAGCAGGTCGGCAGCATATCCACGCTTCCGGCTTATCATACCGAGGAACAGTTTTACCTGACCACCATCGACCTCCATGCCAGAGATTCACTGTTTAAAATCGGAGCCATCTGTCTTTTGGTACTGGCCGCCGCCATGGCTGCTTCCCTGTTCGGCATCCTCTATTCCACCCGCTACTTCAGCCGCCGTGTCACCACGCTGCAGACTGCCATGCAGCATGCCAGCCAGGGAAATTATGATATCATCGATACCTTTAAAGGCGATGATGAGCTGACGGATACCTTTCATGGGCTTAAAGTGATGATCCATAATATCAAGCAGCAGGAGGTACAGGTATATGAAGCCCAACTCAAGGAACAGACGCTGATCAACCAGCAGCAGCAAATGGAATATAAGCTGCTGGCCAGTCAGATCAATCCCCATTTTATTTATAATTCTCTGGAAACCATCCGTATGATGTCTCTTGATTACGGCGACCGGGAAACTGCCTCCGCCGCCAAACTTCTGGGGAAAACAATGCGTTATGTCCTGGAAAACACAGGGACTGCCAGCACCACGCTGGATAAGGAGCTTGACTATATTTCTGCCTACCTCGCAATCCAGAAGCTGCGTTTTGAGGATCGGATCAATTATACCTGCAGGATACCGGACAATTTTTCCCTTTCCTCCTACAAAATTCTTCCCCTGCTTCTCCAGCCAATTGTAGAAAATGCAATTCTGCATGGGCTTGAGGAAACGGAAAGCAACGGGCAGATCCGGCTGACCCTGGATACCCGGGAGGACAACCGTCTCTACATTGATATTTCGGATAACGGTAAGGGTATGACGGCCGAAGAACTGGAGGCGCTGGAAAAAAAGCTGGAGTACCCCAACTGTCCGGATTCCTCCGACAGTATCGGACTTTACAATATACAGCAGCGAATCCAGTTGATTTATGGCCCGCCCTATTATATGCGCATTACCAGCCATCCCGGGGAAGGCACCTGCGTCCATTTATGCCTTCCTCTGCTGCCTGCCGATTAATCTGCCTCCCACACAGAACCTTTTGCCTGCGAAAGAGATGCAAAAAAGAGGAACCCGCATCCGTGGATTCCCTCTTTTTTAACTGGTTATTCTTCTGCTTACTTTTTTAACACTTCCCGCCTTATTCCTTCAGGAAAGCCTCTAGGGAAGCCAAATCCCGGTTGGCTATCAGCTCCTCCGGAAAATGGATTTCCTCCAGCATATGGATGCTTTTTTCATAGATACCGACGGAATGTGCCGAATGTGCATCGGAATTCACCATAATCCGGGTGTTCTCCTGCGCACACAGCTCTGCCACCCTTCGGCAGAGAGCAGGGATCTGCGTTCCGAAGCGGGAAGACGCTTCGTTGATTTCCAGCGCCTTTCCCAGCCTTCCGGCCTCTCTGATGACAGGAAGCATATCAAAATGATACCCGCTTCTCCCCACATGTCCCAGAACCTTCACCTTGGGATGCTGAAGAACCTTTATATACATCCCGGTATTCCCCGGCACATCCTCCCGATCCGTTTCCATCTTCCCCGGCCCCCGGTGAACGCTGGCGATCACCAGCTCCGAATCCTTCCAGGCCTCCTCCAGTACGCTTTTTCCGTCATGCATCACGTTATAATTTGCCAGGTGCCCCTCCAAATCCAGAATATCCGCTTCCATTCCCCGCATGACCCGCACCCCCTGAATATAAGGCGGCAGTACGGTCAGGTTGATAATCGGGACGATTTTATCCCCGAATTCTTCCTCGCGGATCGGGCAGAAATGATCCGTAATTACGATTCCCTCCAATTCCTGCTTCGCCGCGTAAACAGCACATTCCTCTACGGTGCTATACGCATGTCCGCTTAATATGGTGTGCACATGGCAGTCTGTTTTTATCTGATACATGCTTTTCTTCCTTTACTGAAGTACTTTTTGTCTTTCGGCCTTCTGATCCTCGACCTTCTGCATATCGATTTCCAGGATTCTTTCATATCCAAGTCCGTTGACCACATCCTGCATCTGTTTGATATATTCGTTAAATTCCGCTTCGTCCCTTGCAAAAACAGCCTTCCAGGAATATTCAACTACAGTGGAATTGATCTGTGTACGGATCGTGGCAATTTCCGAATCCTCCGCCGGTTCCGAATAAGAGCATCCGGGTGCCACCAGCACCTGCCCGTGATCCTGGTAATATTCCACAGCTGTTTTTACACCGTAGTGATCCTGCCAGTCCTTGATTAAATCATTGCTGTTAAGCTCCGTGTATGAATCCCAAAGAGTATAATCATAAGGGTGGCCTGTCACCGGGTTAATTTCCGCGCTTGAAATTGCTTTAAGCGCTATCTGCGGTTTTCCATCCTTCCATGTTCCGCCGCCATATTCCTCAGGCATCTGCGCATCTCCGTCCACAAGACACTGCTTTCCGAACTCCGTCAGGACAGGCGCCCCATCCTTCATTTCCCAGGTCAGTCCTTCCGGGCCTGATAATGTAACCGCATGCCCCGCACTGTTGCTGATTCCTTCCGGAGAATACAGCCAGTCGATAAAATCAGCCATTCTCTGGGGATCCTGTGCCTTACTTCCAATCATAGCGCTGTTGGCTGGATTGCCTTTTGCATAACAACCCCAGGAATAAATCTTCATATCATCTACAGGAACGGCCATAAAGCCTTTTCCTTCATTAACATGCTCTGTCACATTATATGCAGCCTGTCCCAGCCAGGGCCAGGGAGAAAAAAGCACCGCACCGTCCTTATATTTATTGTACAGGGTATCATAATTCTGCGTAGTGGATTCCGGATCCACAAGCCCCATCTGGTTTGCCTCAAAAAACAGTCTCAGATTACGGATATATACAGAATTATCATCCACCAGGCTCTGAGGCGGCAGAGAATCATCCGCTGAATATACTGCATCTCCCATAAAACGATAGCCATAAAGGCTGGGAAGCCATGCTCCCTGCTTCATTGCATTATCATCCCAGTCCTTAAACAGGGAAAATGCGTATGTCTTTTTCCCGGAATCGCTTTCCGGGCACAGATCCTGCATCTGCTTCAATACATCAAGCATATCCTCCACAGTCTTAAGCTCAGGGCAGCCCAGCTGCTTATACAAATCCCAGCGCAGGTACACGCCCGAGTTACAGTCCGTACCCTCCATGGGCGTTGTCGGCGGCAGGGTGGTAACCTCTGAGGGAATCATATAAATCCCTTCCTCCTCCACCAACTCCGCGTTGGTATACTCAATCGCATCCCTGTATCTTTCCAGATTTTTTTCATCCTTTATCAGATCCATCATATCCATTACCAGGCCTGCCGTAACCAGATCCTGAAGGCGGCCTCTGTCAGCAGAGGTAAAAATCAGATCCCCCAGGTTACCCGCCGCGCTCCTTGTCTGGAACAGGGTATCCCCGCCGCCGGCCACATTGGGTGCAATTATATTCAGTTCCATATTAAATTTGTCTTTCACGATCTTAGCAAACCAGCCGCTCTGTATTCCCTGATAATTTGCCTGGGAATCAAACACATCCACCGTCAGGAATTCCTTGTATTTCCCATTTGCGGCGCTCCCGTCCGATTCCGTCCCGGCCGCCTCCTGCGGCTGTGCCGATGCCGCAGGCTGTCTGCTCTCCCCACAGCCCGTGATCATGGACAGCGCCATAGCCGTACATAAAACCATACTCACCAGTTTCTTCTTCATAAGAACCTCCTTCTCATATCATATTATGAATAAATTTTTCTATCAACCCTTAACAGATCCAATCATGATGCCTTTTACAAAATAACGCTGGAACATGGGATACACAAACAGAATAGGCATTACTACAATTACCGATACCGTCATCCTTATGGAGGTAGGCGTCTGCTGTGTGGCAAGCGCTGCCATATTCAGATTAGTGCCGCCGCTGCTGTTTTTCACCATGGTTGCCAGGGAATTGGCCTGATTGATATACTGATATAAAATATATTGCAGTGAATACAGCTTCTGATCCGTAATATAAATCAACGTATCCTGAAACGCATTCCACTGAGCCACAGCCGCAAAAATAGCGATGGTCGCTAATATGGGGGTAGCCGTTGGGAGTATGATTTTAATAAATACCGTCATAAGCCCCGCGCCGTCCATTTCCGCCGCTTCCTGAAGTGACTTGGGAATGGATTCCATATAGGTTTTTACCAGAATAATATTAAACGGCTGTACAATGACAGGAATGATATATACCCAGAAGGAATTGGTCAGATGCAGATTCTGCATTGTCAAAAACATAGGAATCAGGCCCGCATTAAAATACATGGTAACCACCAGCATCCGGTACCAGATTTTCCTCTTCCACATTCCTTCCTGCGTAAACATAAACCCGAGAAAAGCCGATGCAAGCACGGTGCATACCGTTCCAATCGCCGTCCTTGCCACGGAAACAAGCGCCGCGGTTGCCAGCCCCTTCAGTTGAAGCACCTGCTTATAATTTTCCAGATGCAGCTGACGCGGCAGAAAATTAATGCTGCCGTTTCCGCTCAAATCATTGGCGCTGAGCGAATTAATAATCAGATAATAAAACGGATACACGCAAATCAGTGTAAATACCGCAAACAACGTATAATTTACCACGCCGAAAATTACATCCTCTTTTGAGCGCTTTTTACCTCTTTCTATCGACAAAGCCTTCATATGCCGCCTCCTAAATAATGGATTCTCCCCTTACCCTTTTGGATACAAAATTAACGAACACCAGCAGCGTAACGCTTATGACACTCTTCATCATGCTGATTGCGGTTGCCAGGGATATACTGCTTCCCGATATACCGAGATTATAAACATACAGGTCAAGCACCTGGATATGCGTCTTATTAAACGCATTCTGAAATACAAAATACTGGTCCATCCCGTTATTCAGGAAGTTCGCCACAGAGAGCATCAAAAGGACGAAAAAGGTTGGCATCAATGACGGCAGCGTAATATGTCTCATCAGCTTAAACCGCCCTGCGCCGTCAACCCTCGCCGCCTCATAAAGCTCCTGATCCACGCCCGCAATTGCGGCAAGATACATAATGGCGCTCCACCCCAGACTCTTCCATGTATGCCACAGCAGCATGGAAAGCCATGTATGAGAATCACTGTCCAAAAACTTTACCGCCTCTGTAGTCAGTCCCAGGTTCTGCAGCAGCGTATTCACCATACCCGTATTGGAAAACAAACTGAACGCCACGGAATAGACCAGTACCCAGCTGATAAAATTAGGCAGCGTCGTCATCGTCTGCACGATATTTTTAAACCACTTGCACTTAATCTCACTCAAAAAAACTGCGAACATCAACGGCAACACCGAAGTGGCAATGCTCAGAAAGCTCATGGCAAACGTATTCTTCATAACCTGCCAGAGCTGCGCCAGCTGCGTTCCGTTACTGAAAAACATCCGAAACCATTTCAGTCCCACAAACGGACACTGACTCAGCTTCAGCGGCGCCTTATAATCATAAAAAGCATAAATCCAACCATGCAGCGGAAAATACGAAAACATAAAGCTCAGGATCAGAAAAGGAAGTATCATAAAAAACATCTTCTTTCCACGCTTGTCCCTGGCCGTCATCCGCCTCTTTTCACCCGTTCTCCTCATAATTCCATCCTCAGTCCTTTCCGGCCTCCGCCCTGCTTTCAAGAAAGATTCTACCATCCTCCCCGTTTCCCCAATACGCCAAAACTTTTAAATATTTCCCGTACATTTTCTAAAAAATTCATGTAACCTGTAATTTTTCATGCAAAAAAACTCAAATTTTCCCGGTAGCCCTCCCCCAAAAACGAGCACAAAAAAATGCCCTCCACATTGGAAAGGCACTCACAATCTCTCTTATTAAAATCCCAATATCCCTACCGGCTTTTCCCAAATCAGCCTCACCTCAGGGACCAGGAACAGCCGGCTTCGTTTCTGCGGCTGTTCCTGGTCCCATTCACATCAAAAACAAAGAAAATACAACGGTAAGTATCCCGCAGATACCGATGGCCAGCCCGCTCATGGCCCCTTCCGTCTCCCCCAGCTCAATTGCCTTGGAAGTTCCCACCGCATGGCTGCACGCGCCAATAGAAAGGCCTGCCGTCATGGAATCCTTCACCCGGAAGATACGTATCAGCCACGGCGCCAGAATGCTACCCATAATGCCCGTGATAATAACCGCCACCACCGTTACCGGCACAAGCCCGCCGTGGCTCTCGGAAATTCCCACCGCAATAGGCGTGGTAACGGACTTGGGGAGCAGGGAATTCGTCATCGCTTCATCCAGGCCGAACAGCCTGCACAGCAGGAAAACACTCCCCATGGAGGTGAGCGATCCCACAGTACAGCCCACCAGAATAGGAAGCCAGTTCTTCTTCAGAAGCTCCACTCTTGTATAGATAGAAACCGCCAGACAGCTGGTGGCCGGAGCAAGGAACATATTGATAATGCTTCCGCCCTCATTGTAAGCCTCATAAGGGATATGAAACAGCAGCAGCACCCCGATAACCAGCACAATGGCAATAATCAGGGGATTGCAGACCACAAGCCCTGTTTTCTTCTGAATCCATACCCCGATGGAAAAGGCAATAATGCTCAGGGCAATGCCGAAAAAGGGAGAAGATGTCAGCTCAGCCATTTTCCTGCCCTCCCTTTCTGCGGTTCATCAGCTTCAGCGTCAGCCGTATGCTCCCTGCCGTAGCCGCAAAGGTAAGCACGGTAGTGAACAGGCATATCAGAAGAAGCTGTACCACGCTGCTCTTTAAAACATCAAAATAATTGATAATGCTCACCCCCGCAGGCACAAAAAAGAAAGCCATATTTGCCAGCAGGAAATCCGACTTTTCCCGGATATGCTCCACCTTCAGCACCCGGAATACGAGCAGGGCAAACAACAGAATCATCCCGATAACACTGGCGGGAAAGTCAATGGGAAGCAGCGCCTCCACAATCTGGCTCACCCAGCACAGGGAAAAAATGATACCTATCTGATATATGATTTTCATGCCTGTTCCTGCCCTTCCATGGCTATCTGGCACATTTTCATGGTGAGCAGGGCCGCCTCATGGCTCTTTGGCGTCACTCCCGCACAGCATGCAGGATCCACTGCGATCCGGTTGTCCGGCATAAAGCTCTTAAGAAGAAGCGCGTTGGACACCACACAAATATCGGTGCACAGTCCCACCAGTTCAATTTCCAGCGTTTCTTTTTTATTTTCCTCAAAAAGAAGCTCTGCCAGCGCCGTGGAACCGAAGGTGGGCTTATCCACAATGACTGCATCCGGCATGGCCCTGGCAATTTCCGGACGGATCTGCCAGCCGTCGGTGCCGCGCACACAATGAACCACCGGAAGGCTCTTTCCTTCCGGCGTTTCCAGATAATTCTCACCGTGCGTATCCCTGGTGGCGTAAATCCGGTCCGCAGGATAGGCCTTTATTTTCTCAAGCACTTTTCCCACAATGGCCTGCGCCTCCGCAGTTCCCAAAGAACCGTCGATAAAATCATTCTGCATGTCAATCACTACAAGAACCTTTTTCATTTGTTTACCTCCTGTCTATCGCAGGCCTGCCTGCGATACCGCATCAATCAGCAATTTGAAAGAAACCTTCCGGCTGTTACCGCCCCTTTTTTACAGGGAGCAATTCAGGCAATCAGGCCGCCGTACTTATTCCCCGGGTATTGCCGCATACACATTCTTCACTTCCTTCAGCGCAAAATGCGTCCTGGTGGCCGAAACTCCGGGAATGGATTTAATTTTCCTGTGGATCTGCTCCAGCTCATCCGAGGACGCACAGGTCACCTTCAGGTTAAAATCAAAATCCCCCGTCAGATAATAACAGTCCACAACAGCGTCAATCCCCCTCACCGTCTCCGTAAATTCATCATAAAAACGGGGATGCTCCAGGCTGACCTCCATCAGGGCGATCACATCATTGCCCAGCTTTGACGAATCCACCAGAATCGTATAGCTTTTTATCACACCGGAATCCTCCAACTTTTTTATCCGGTCCAGTACTGCCGACACGGACAGATGAATTTCCTTTCCGATATCAGAGGCGGACTCCCGGCCGTTTTCCTTCAATATCCGTAAAATCCTGTAGTCTGTTTTATCCATTGCTGTCTCCTATCCTTACGGCAAAAACGCCGTCCTAATTCCCCGCCAGTATCTCTTTCATATCGGCAAGCAGTCCCTCCGTCAGACGGATCAGGTTTTCCGCATCCTTTTCCACAACGCCGCATTTCTTATAACGGTAAAAAAATACCGGCGTCCCCCTGGCGCTGAAGGTCAGCTTGTTTTTATGCTTCCCTAAAATTACAGGGAGGTTTTCCCCCTTCAAATTGGCATCCGGCCGCATGGTGATTTTCAGTTCCCCGTTCCGCCCCTTCACTTCCGTAATATACAGCTCATGCGCCAATACACGGATCAGCGCAATCCGGAGCAGGTTATCCACAGATTTCGGGACCTCCCCGAACCGGTCAAGCAGCTCCTCCTTCATATCCTCGCTTTCCGCATGGGTTTCCACGCCGGCAATGCGCTTGTAAATATCCAGCTTTTGCTGCTCGTTGACAATATAAGAGGGCGGAATGAACGCATCCGCCTCCAGCTCCACCGTGGTGGTGAAATCCACAATCGTAAGCTCGCCCTTCAGATTCTTCACCGCTTCATTGAGCATTTTGCAGTAAAGATCGTAGCCTACCGCCTCCATATGGCCATGCTGCTTCCGTCCCAAAAGATTGCCTGCCCCCCTGATTTCCAGATCCCGCATGGCAATTTTAAACCCGCTTCCCAGATCCGTAAATTCCCGGATGGCGGAAAGACGTTTTTCCGCGATTTCCTTAAGCATCTTATCCCGTTTATACATCAGGAAGGCATAGGCGGTCCGGTTGGAACGCCCCACGCGCCCGCGCAGCTGATAGAGCTGGGAAAGCCCCAGCTGATCGGAGTCATGAATGATCATGGTATTCACATTGGAAATATCCAGCCCAGTTTCAATAATCGTGGTTGCAACCAGAACATCTATTTCCCCGTTAATGAAATCATACATAATCCGCTCCAGCTCATGCTCCTTCATCTGCCCGTGGGCAAAGGCCACGACAGCCTCCGGCACCAGCTGCTGCAGCGCAGCCGCCACATCGGCTATATTGTTGACCCGGTTATACACATAATAAACCTGGCCGCCTCTGGTCAGCTCCCTGACAATGGCCTCCCGTACCATCTCCTCATTATACTCACATACAAACGTCTGGATCGGCAGCCTGTCGTTGGGCGGCTCCTCCAGCACGCTCATATCCCGGATGCCCACCAGCGACATATGGAGGGTTCTGGGGATAGGCGTCGCCGTCAGCGTCAGCACATCCACATTGTCCTTGATTTTCTTGATTTTTTCCTTGTGGGTCACCCCGAAACGCTGTTCCTCATCGATGATCAGAAGCCCCAGATCCTTGAACTGGATATCCGAAGAAAGGATGCGGTGCGTCCCGATGACAATATCCACCTGCCCTTTCCGCAGATCCTCCACCGTTTTTTTCTGCTCCGACGGCGTCCGGAAACGGGACATCAGATCAATCCGCACCGGGAAATCCTTCATTCTCTGGACAAAGGTATTATAATGCTGCTGGGCAAGGATCGTGGTAGGCACTAAAAACGCCACCTGTTTTCCATCCTGAATGGCCTTGAACGCGGCCCGGATGGCAATTTCCGTCTTACCATAGCCCACGTCGCCGCATATCAGGCGGTCCATAATCCGGTAGCTTTCCATATCCTCCTTGGTAGCTGCAATCGCCGCCAGCTGATCCTCCGTCTCCTCAAACGGGAAGCACTCCTCAAACTCCTTCTGCCATACCGTATCCCTGGAATAAGGATACCCCTCCTTCTGCTGTCTGACGGCATAAAGCTCCACCAAATCCTTTGCCACCTCATCCACAGCGCTGCGCACCTTGGATTTGGTCCGGCTCCATTCCTGGGTGCCCAGCTTGTTAAGCTTGGGCGTTTTGGCTGCATCGGAGGACGCGTACTTCTGAATCACATCCAGCCCCGTGGCAAGCACATACAGATTTCCCCCGTCCCGGTAGGAAATCTTGATGTAATCCTTTACAACCTTATCCACCTCAACCTTTTCAATCCCCTGATAAATGCCCAGACCATGACTCTCATGCACCACATAATCGCCGATCTTCAGTTCGGCAAAATCATTGATTTTCTGGCCTTCAAACTTCTTTTTCTTCTTCTTTTTCTTCTGCTGCGAACCAAAAATATCACTCTCCGTGATCACCACGAATTTCAGCAGCGGATACTCAAACCCCCGCTTCACATGCCCGTAATACAGCATGACCTCTCCGGATTTTACCTCACGATCCCCATCCTCGCTGTAAAAGCTTGACAGCCCCTGCTCCTGCAGATCCTCCGCAAGCCGCTTCGCCCTGGTCCGCGAGCCTGAAAGCAGCAGTACCCGGAAGCCGTTTTTCTTATACCGCTTCAAATCCGAAACCAGCGCTTCAAAGCTGCTGTTATAGGAGGACATGCCTTTTACATTCACATCAAACTTCTTCTGCGGCTTCAGCAGCGCATTTTTACTGTCCATGGAAGAAAGCAGCACACACCTTAAATTCTGCAGAAACCCGGCTGTTTCCTCAAAGCCATACAACAGATCCGCCTGTCCCGGCAAAATATAGCCCTTCTCCAGCCTGTGCCCCATGCTCTCCCTGAATTCCATCTCGACCGCTGAAGCATGCTCCTTTACCCGCAGCGCCTCATCAATAAAAACACAGGTCTCCCCCACCGGGAAAAACTTCAGGAACGAAACCGTCTCCTCATAAAAATACCGGATATAGCTTTCCAGGTTCGTAATCTGGGAAAACTCCTGCACCTGCTCCCGCAGTTCTTTCACCTGCGTCCTGACCCGGTGCGCCTCCTCCGTCTGGAACGACTCCTGAAGCTTCCCGGCAAAGGCCTTCGCTTCCTTTTCAATTTTCCGAAGCCCTTCCTCCTTCTGCTGCCCGGAAAGCATCATTTCCGTCGCCGGATAAATATCCACGTTTGCCAGCTTCTCCACACTGCGCTGGCTGAGCAGGTCAAAGCTGCGGATGGACTCCACTTCCTCCCCCCACAGCTCGATACGGTATGGATTTTCCTCCGTCAGATCAAAAATATCAATGATCCCGCCCCGGATGGAAAACTGCCCCGGCGCGTCCACCTGATAATTTTTTTCATATCCCATCTGCGTCAGGCTGCGGGCGAGGCTGCCCTCGTCCAGCCTGCTGTCGCCGTCAATATGGATGACCGACGCCGCAATTTCCTCCAAAGGCACCTGTGGGGACATCAACGCCGCAAAGGTGGTGATCACCGTCAGCGGCTTCCCCTCAATAATTTTACGCAGCGCCTTCATCCGATCCGTCACCAGCTGGTTCCCATGGATATCCGCCTGGTAAAAAATCAGATCCTTCGCAGGATACAGGGTCACATCCCTGTCATAAAACTGATAATCCTCATAAATTTCCCGCGCCTTCAAATCACTGAAAGTAACGATGATTTTATACCGGAAACCATCGCTGAGTCCATACGCCATATGAAGCTTCTGGGAATCCACACATCCGGTAAAGCCGATACAGGCCCTCTCCTTTTTCAGAAGCGCCTGACCCTCTTCAAATTCCGCCAGTTCCCGTAACGGTGCTGTTATCGCATTCATTTACCTTCCCCGCCTGCCCGCTTTCCATTGAATCTGTTCATGGCCTCGTCCGGCCCCTTCTCCAGCATGGTCACGGCAGCATCCACCGCATACCCAATGCTTTCATCCATGATTTTGCGCTCCGCGCCGGTAAAATGTCCGAGCACATAATCCGCCAGATCATATCCCTCCGGCTTGTTGCCCACGCCCATTTTAATCCGCGCAAAGCCATCCGTCCCCAACTGGGCAATAATATTTTTCAATCCGTTATGCCCACCTGCGCTTCCTTTTTTCCGGATACGCAGCTGTCCCAGCTCCAGGCTGATATCATCGCACACTACCACCAGCTCTGACTGAGGATCTACCTTATAATAGTCTATGATTTCCCGGATGCTTTCACCACTAAGATTCATAAAAGTCTGCGGCTTTGCAAGCACCACCTTCATCCCGTCAATATAGCCCCTGCCCACAAGGGCCTTATGCTTCCTCTCAATCACCCTGATTCCATATTTGGAAGCAATGGCATCTATCACATCAAATCCCACATTATGCCGGGTATTCTCATACTCCCGCTTCGGATTACCAAGCCCAGCTATCACGTACATCTCAATCCATTTCCTTTCCTGTTTCTAACGTTTCAGCCACCCGAACCGCTGTTCCTCATTCTTTAGTTTAATGCCTGATCCTCCCTCTGTCAAATAGCGCTCTCATCCGCCCTCCCCGCAATTCCAGGTGCAGGCCGGCAAAGAGGCCGGTGAGCAGACCGTTACAGCAGAAAGCCAAAGGGGATACGGACCGCACCTAATCCTTCTTTTTTACAAACACCAGCTGACTTTCCGAGGAATACTCCTCCCTGAATTCATATCCCAGCCTGTTAAAGCCCCTCAGCTCCCTCCAGTCCCTGATATCCTGCTGCGCCGCGAACCGTACCATTTCCCCTCTCGCCATCTTCGCCTGCGTCCCCTTCTGCACCACCGGCGGCCACCCCTTTTTACCCGGTACGCTCTTATCATCTCTTATCTTTTCTTCCCCAAAAACACAGCTTATATACCTCACATCCCCCGTCAGCCAATCCTCCACGCACCGCGAATACTCCTTGGAAGCCAGATTCACAATACAATCCGTCTCCTCCCGCAGCTTCCCATAAATGGCATCCTTCCAGAAATCATACAAATTTCCCTTTCCCTCCGGATTCCCCTTCGCCTGCATCTCCAGCCGGTACGGCACCACCCCGTCAAGCGGCCGCAGTATCCCATAAAACCCCGATAAAATCCTCACATACTCTTCCACATACTCCCACTCGCCCGCCTCAAACACCCGGGGCGCCATATACTGATACTGAATCCCCTCATAAGCCAAAAGCGCAGGAGTCAGCCCCTTCTCCAGATCCATCGACCGAATCCTTTCATAATTTAATGCCGCAATTTTATCATTACACCTCCAAAGTCCTTTCAGCTCCCCTTCATCCATCCCCCTCATCCACTCCAAAAGCACCTCCGCCTTCCCCAACAAAACCGGTTTCCCCCCAACCTCCATCGTATCCCTGTCCACATTCATCTTCTTCGCCGGTGAAATAATGATCTTCATATGTAATTCTGTAACTGTCTTACGCCTTCACAATGTTACGGATCTTAACGCTCACAGTTACCTGCTCCTTTCTCTTCCTCCAAAAAGTTTAGCACAATCACGGATTCTATGCTATAATAGATTTGCTTTTTTGTCTGAGAAAATTTTACAGGAGATAAACATATGAATATAAAAGCAGTGATTTTTGATATGGACGGGCTGATGTTTGATACAGAGCGCCTGATGAAGGCAGGATGGGAGGAAGCCAGCCGTGAGATGGGATTTACCCTGACAGAATATCATTTAAGCCAGATGCGCGGGGGAACAAGGGAGCGGAGCAGTAAACTTTTTGAAGAATGGTTCCAGGGAACCGTGGACTATGATCAGGGCCGTGCCATCCGGACCCGATATCAAAAAGAATATATTGAGAAACACGGTGTACCCGTGAAGAAGGGACTGATGGAACTCCTTACATACTTAAAGGAACA
>OLQF01000469.1_pt1 | contig 30108 bp, 40 predicted proteins | sample 1643171 | NCBI WGS metagenome assembly OLQF01 (sample SAMEA3136702, study PRJEB25190) | human gut metagenome | reverse complement strand
ACTTCTGCTTATGTTTACTTTGTTCTATTTTCGACCGGACAGTGAGTGTGAAGCCGGTAGGAAGATAACACTTCCCCTTTGCCCATTCACACTTCGTTCATAAAGTTATGAATTGCTATAAATATGTATATAAAAATATGAATGTTAATTAGTACGTTGCTAGTTAAAGCAATTTACATATATATATGAAGATTCTTTATCAAGCTAAACCGAAAAGAACATTTGTTCTGTTTTTTAACCCCCTCCCTATTGCAATCTGATTTCCGCTATGCTACTATATGGAAAAGAACGTGTGTTCTGTTTTATGAGAGGAGTGCATAACATGGTAGAACAAACAGAAAAGTCAGAAGCGATTCGGGCAGCTATTGCAAAAATTGAGAAGGAATTTGGAAGGGGGGCTTTGATAAAGCTTGGGAATTGTACGGAAATGGATGTGGAAACTTTTTCGTCCGGATCCATCGGTCTGAATCTTGCTCTTGGATGCAATGGTATTCCCAAGGGCAGAATTGTAGAAGTATATGGCCCTGAGTCATCAGGCAAGACCACGGTGGCCCTGCACATGGTAGCAGAGGTACAGAAGCGAGGAGGAATTGCAGGCTTCATAGATGCGGAGCATGCCCTGGATCCTACATATGCAAAAAACATAGGAGTGGATATTGATAACCTGTATATCTCCCAGCCGGATAACGGCGAGCAGGCCTTGGATATTGCCGAGAGGCTAATCCGTTCCGGAGCCATGGATATCATAATCGTGGACTCTGTGGCAGCTCTCGTTCCAAAAGCAGAGATTGACGGAGAGATGGGAGATTCCCATGTCGGGCTCCAGGCGCGGCTTATGTCTCAAGCCCTTAGAAAATTGACTGGTATTCTCAACAAATCCGGATGCACCATTGTTTTTATCAACCAGTTACGCGAAAAAGTATCCACCAATTTTAGTGGTGGGAACAACGAAGTGACATCAGGCGGTAAAGCGCTGAAATTCTATGCTTCTGTTCGTTTGGATATTCGTAAAAAAGAGACTTTGAAACAAGGGGATAAAATAATTGGAAACCATGTTAAGGTTCGCGTTGTCAAAAACAAAGTGGCGCCTCCGTTTAAAGAGACTGAATTTGATATACTATTCGGCGAGGGTATATCAACAGAAAGTGAACTGCTTGAAATAGGGGTAAAACTTGGAATAATTGATAAAAGCGGTTCATGGTATTCTTATCATGAGACCAAATTAGGGCAAGGGGCTGATAATGCCCGAATATTTTTAAAATCTAACGCCGAACTTGCAAACGAAATTTTAGAGTGTATCATGGATGCTGCGACCGATAGAAAAAAATGGGCCTAATATAATTAAAAAAGCGGGCCCGGTTCAACCGGTACCCGCTTCATTTTTAGATGTATTTTTCTATTCAGTTAATTTATTCCAAAAAGCCGTATTAACATCTGAATGATCCATCTTGACTAAATCCATACTGTCAATGCCCCAGCCAGCCAGAATGACTTTTAAATCTTGTATCATCTCGTCTCCTGACATTGATACCTCTGCACTAAACGAATTGATTGGATCCGGTCGATTGGCATAATAAACTTTTTCTGCCGCCTCCAAAAGCATTTTGACACGGGTCTTTTGCAGTTTTGGGGCCTCACCTTTGTGCTGCGCCTCTATGTCCTCAGCCAGGAGCATCCAATTGCAGTCATCCGGTGTCTGTTCTGTGATATACACTAATTCCGAATAGTCATCAGGACAGCTCTGTGGACAGATAAGTGCATATCTTTTACCTTTTATGGTATTATATACTACCACATCAATATCGGGAGCAATTGCTAAATCAACATAAGCAAGCCCTTGCTTTTTTAACTCATCCCTAAAACTGCCTACGTACTGCCTAATAACCTCTACTCCATAATGCATATATCTATCTGCCATCTGTTTACCTCCCGCCGTTCTAATAGCGTAACATTACTTTCGGGTAATTAGTTGATGGGAAATTATGTAAACTAATAAAAACAAAAAAAGAAAGCACCGCTTTGTGGTATGATTGGATTTGCGAAAAACGATCACAACAAAGGAAGGTGCTTTCTATGTATAATAGTATACTACATTTTATCGAAAATGACATCAAGGAAATTGAAAATCTCATAGCGGCCATGCTGAAAGGTAATAAAGAGCCTCATGACCTGTCACAGGATATCCATGACCGGATGCTGGGGCTCGGGGCCAGGTTGATTGCAGAACTGTATGAAAAAATAGATGATGAGATTAGAGAAAGTCTGATACGAAAGAAAAAATGGAACATTGAACAGCGCAATGAATCGAAGGAACTGTTGGATATCCTGGGACCGATCCGGTTCCGCAGGACTGGCTACAGGGATAAGAAAACCGGGAAATTCGTCTACCTCCTGGATGAAATCCTTGGGATTGAAGGACATCAGAGGATCACGCTTGGGGCAGCCGCATGCATTCTGGAAGAGGCGGTACAGACCAGTTACGCTAAGGGAGGCCAGACCATCCCCCTTATGGGGCAGGTCAGTAAACAGACTGTAAAACGTCTGGTTCATGACACAGAGGCCCAGCTCCCTGTCGCACCACCGGCAGAAAAGAAGCGGTTGGAATACCTGCATATCGTAGCGGACGAGGACCATGTGGCGGCCCAGTTCTGGAACCAAAAGGGGGACCTGGGGAAGGACAGCCGCGGGAATAAGATCAACACCATCATGCCGAAACTCATCTGCCTGTATGAGGATGTGGTAGATGAGGCGGGGGAAACCTCAAAGAGTCCAAGACACAAACTAACCGGGAAACACTACTTCTGCGGTATCTACAAGGGACAGGAAGCAAACAAAAGGTTATGGGAGGAGGTAAGGGACTATATAGACACCTATTATGATACCGAATATTTGAAATGCGTTTACATAGCAGGAGACGGTGCTGGCTGGATTCGCGCGGGCTGTGATGTGCTGGGGAAGGGGAGGTTTGTGCTGGACAAGTTCCATATGATGAAATATGTGAATATCTCCGTATCCCATCTGCTGGACAGCGCGCAAGAAGTAAAGAGTGAGATTTGGGAATGCTTGAACGGCCGCTACAAAAAACGGCTGCAGAAGGTCTATGCTGAAATACTGAAGGTAACAGAGGAAGGCGGGAAGTATCGGGATGTAGAGGGTGCCCTTGGCTATTTTCTGAACCAATGGGATGGAATTCAGATCCGGACGGAAGAGGCAGGGGCCAACTGGAAATGCTGTGCGGAAGGCCAGGTGAGTCATGTGCTAAGCGCGAGGATGAGCAGCCGTCCGATGGGCTGGAGCGAGCAGGGGTGTGGCCGGATGTCAGGGCTACGGGCATATACGAAAAATGGTGGTAAAATCATAGATCTTCTGGCATATCAGAAAGAACGCCGGAGAGAGAAGCCGCTGTCGGAGGAAGAAATAGAGATGAAAAAGGAGGTGTGTAAAAAGCAGGCCGGATGGAGATATCAGGAGCGTCTCCGGGGGCGTCTCCCCGGACTTGAGCAGCATAGTATGAAATGGATGCGCGTATGGATTAACCAGGAACTGGGCGCCTAGAATGCGGCTTTTTTCTGCTTGACTACAATCGTACAGGGAAGCAAACACACAAGTCAAGGGCAGAAAGCTGAAGGGAACCCTTGAGTTGTGTGTTTGCTGAACGTAAAATCAAAAAGCAGAAAAGAGGCGGTAGAAAAAATGGGCAAGATATGATAACCTAGAAAGAACAAATCTAAGTTCTGCCATATGGGTGAATTCTATCCTTTTGTTTCCGAAAGTAAAGTGACGCTATCCGCCGTTCTTGGCTCTATTGCAATCACCTTAATTATTTGCTATACTATGTATTGAATCGGGGGAGCGGTGGCAAGCCCGCCCTCCCCTGGTTCATTCCCTTAAGCCTATTCCGTAGGCTTATTTTTTTGCTGTGGTTTGTACTGTTCCTCTCCGGTTTCGATGTATAAGATAAAATCATTTATATCCTTTTCATCCCACCCCGCATTCCTTAATCCCAGGATTAATCTTGCTGTTTCCGACATGTTCACGTTCATGTGTTCCTCCTCTCCCCGGCTTGCCCCGGCCATTCATTAAGGTTTTGTTGCTTCCTTAACTATCTTTAGTATACACTATTTTAGTGCATATGTCAATGTTATTCATAAAAATACTTTATTTTTTCTTCATCGGTTGCTTCTACTTCTATTATGTCTGATGGCTGCTTTCTGAGCATTATACAAACTGATTCAAGAGCTGTAATTGGTAGGGGCTTTCCCGCGCGAATATTTGTTAATGCAGTTTCACTCAAATATTTATTTTTTCTTATTATATAGGTACTGTATCCTTTTTTCTTTAGTTCTTCCAGTATATCTATTTTATATTTTATCATTTTCGCACCTCCTTACAATTGCATTATATCATAGGTTTAAATAAATGCAACAAAAATATACACTAAAAAAATGTATTTTGCTATTGACTTATACACTATTTCAGTGTATAATATAATCATAAGATAAGAGAACGGCAAACAAAAATCAGGAGGTAACGATATGAAAACCACTATAACAATGAGAAGTTCAATGAGGCCATTAGTAGTATTTCAGTGCAATTTGAATTTAGAGGGAACAGAAAAGCAGATAGCCTATGCAGTATCTATTATAAACAAAAAAATTGATAAAACAGATTCCATTTGTCAGAATATGATTCATTCGGGTAAGATGACAATAGAGGAATACCACAATGGGATGAATAACCTTTTAAAGCAATTTGAATTATTAACCAGTGCTAAATACGTTATTGAAAACGTAAAATAAAGCACATCCGTCCCCTGGCGGTTTCCAGAGGGGGATAAAGTCAATATTTTAAGGGAGGACGACTACATGACAAAAATAACATTTCAACCCGTAATGGATGGCATTAAACGTAAATTAATCATTAATGATAAAGTAGCGGGGTATAAGCATACGGAACAGTACGGCATTCATTTTTTCAGCCGGGGAAAGATTAGCTATATGTTTGATACAAATTTTGAAGCCGCAAAGATTAAAAAAATTGATTCATTAACAGATCAGTTTTTATCAATTACATACCAGGAAATTGAAAAGTTCATATGTATTGAAATTTGTTCAAATATATAGCAAGTGAATCAGATAGAATGCAAGAGCCGCAATGAAATATCATATTTACCCGCCCCTGGCCGGGCAATGCCTGGGAGAAATACAAATTTGGTTAAAGACATCGCCCTCACAGCAAATGAGAAAGCGATGTCTTTTTGTCTTGACAAATAGTTAGTCAGCCAAACCTGGCCATTGTAGTGCTCCATCCTGGTCTGGGGTAAGTGTTACCGGCTCCATGGTCAGTTTGCCGTCCTGGTCCAGGAAATACCACTTCCCCCCGCTGGCCTGCAGGCCCCTGACCATAGCTCCATCCGCCCCTAGATAATACCAGTCACCTTTATACCGATACCATGTGTTGGATACCATAGTGCCGGCACCGTCGAACCAATACCACTTCCCGTCCTCATCCAGGTACCAGCTATTCTTAACTGGATTCCCGGTGTTGCCCAGGTAAAAGCTCCAGGCCCCATCGGGCCTCTGCTCCCAGCCGGATTTCTTTGGCTGCTCCGGCTCCTGCGCTATATCATCCTGTATGTATCTGCGCACACATACCAGGCCCTTGCGCCACCCACCTGAGGCCCAGGAATTGTACCGACTCCTGCAGTATGCGGTCAAGTCCTTATACGATGGCCTGCCGGAACCGTGGCCACAGATAATACCATTACCACAGTACATCTCAACATGGCCAATCCGTTTCGGCCGGCTTGCATCCGTGCCTGCAAATAATAGCATATCCCCTGGACGCAGCCTGGATGTATCCGGGATTCCCTGTAATATGTCTCCATCTACAGTGCTCAATTCGGCTGCGGTGTACATCCCTGCGGTATTGGTGATTCCAAAGCCCTGTCCTGCCTCTTTGTAGGCATAGCAGATTGAGCTGCTACAATCGCTGTAATAATTTCCATCCTTATATGGTTTATAGCAGTAATCCCTCAGGGACTGGCTATATATGTTACGGCCTATAATCTCAGCATATTTGTCAATTACATCCTGTCTCCTTGTTAATGCGGTCATATTATACCTCCATTCAAAAGGTCCTGGGACATCCCAGGACCACATATATTTTGTTGCGATATCGCAACCTACTCCTCTTTGTCATCTATACCGTTATTATTGCGGTCTCCAGGGCCGCCCACACCGCTCTGGTGCTTGCCAGGATGGGGTGTGTCTGTCGGTCCATCATACAGGTATGGAGTAGGCTGTTTTTCCTGAAGGTCCGGTCCCTCTGCCAGATATCCTCCATTCCCCGGAATCTTTGCCGCATGTTTTCCCGTTAATTTTGCCATGGTCTTGTCTCCCTTCTATTTGACGTTTTCTGTTTCTGTATTTATCAGTTTCTCCGTTACTGCCAGTCCTTTGATTAAAAAGGCCGGCACATCGTAACCGCATTCCACCAGATTCTCCAGAATACTGCGAATTTCGTTCACCAGCAGGCAGGCCAACGTGAACCACCCCAGCAAAAGCAGAAAATCCAGATTGATTTTCAGGACGTCATGCCCCAGACTGATGAATAATTTCGGCATCAAAAAAGCCACCAGGATAATCACCCAGTAGCCCAGCTTTTTCAGTATCCCTTTAAGCCCCGTCTTACTTGATTCCCGTCCCAGCTTCCTGGCCTTATACCAGCCGGTCAGCCAGTCCAGAACATTGCAGAGCAGGTACCCCGCAAATATGTACCAGTACGGCCCCAGGATAGTTACAAGAATTGTTACAACTGCTCCATAAACAGTATTACATTTGTCTAAAAATTTCATTTTCATTTACCTCACCTCTATTTTATATTGGTAGCCACACTATTCGCAGTGATTTTCGCGTAAATCCTATATTGTAATGTGGCCGTTCTTCCCCCCATTTTTTGTATCTAAGACAATCATCCAGTGCAATTCCAACCAAACTTACCGGTATCCATAGCACAAAATACTGCGGGCATATCTGTCCCAGAATATTACCCCACATATTACTGTAATCCCATATGCCCCAGCCCAACCACAGGTTGACCACACAACCGGTCAGAAACTCCAACAATGTAATCAGGGCAGCCCCCAGAAGTATCTGCTGCCATAGTGGCATATCCCAGGGGAGTACCTCGTTAATCAGGCCCAGACCGATAAAACACAGGCCGCCCAGTATAAACATTGTCCAATGACTATACCCGCGCCACAGTAACTCTAAGGCTATGTACAGCAGTCCTCCCATGCTCCACAGTGTGGCATACTTATTAACTCGTCGGCGTACCATTATCCACCACCATCTCGGCTGCTATCTGGGTAAGATACGCATTAAGGACCTCAGTCCTGTACTGTTTTGGCACGTCCGCACCATAAAATATTTCCTGGACCTCCTCTGTGCTCTGGCAACCGGCAATCCACATGTTAAGAGCATTACAGTACGTGGTATGATAGGACACATGCCACATGGCCGCCTGTATGATAGCCTGCATGTCTACTGCCGTGTAATACCGACATGACTGCCCATCGGCGTGGTACTCCAACCGTGCTGCACCGACACTTATCTGACTCAGCTTGCCAAATAAATTCAGCTGGTCGTGCTCCGTCAGGCTGTAATGTTCTGTGGTCCCATCAGACAGTGTGACATTAATTCCGGCATAGATAATCTGCTCACAGGCCGCGGATACTTCGGCCTTCTTACCGGCGCGCACTTCTTCCAGCGTGGGGACGTAAGGTTCCGGTGGTTCCGCTGGCTCTGGAGGGGCCGGAGGTGTGTAAACACTGCCGTCATTGGACAGCTCCACCGTTTGTCCATCCTGCTTGTACACCGTCTCGTATCCAGTCAGGGTGGTTGCCTCCGTGCCATCCTCGGTGTAAATGGTGATATCCCCCCATATGGCCGGGATTGCGTCGGTAAAGACGATTTCCAGGACGTTGGCCGATTCTGGCCGGATACTGCTGATTTCATACCGTCGTTTTTCCTTTCCAATTCTAATTTTTTCCATGGATAATACCTTCTTTCTTTGATTTATGTATTTTTATGTATATAAAAAGACCCTTTCGGGCCTTGAATTTTCGTATTTAGTGTGTGTTATACCAAGATTATTAAAGCGCCAGACTATAAAAATTATAAATCAGTATCACTGCCATTTACTGCTCCTAACGATGGATACATATGTGGTGGCGTATATAGTCTTGGAACAACTGCTTGCTACATCTATGTTAATAGTACCCAGGTGGGCTGGAATCATTCGGGTGGTGGAAGCAATACTGCATCACCTTTTATGTATCCTTTATCTAAGGGAGATATTGTTACCGCGATTGGATATGATCAGTTTCGAGCATATTTTATATATACAAAATAGTCATTTTCTATAGCTACAAAACTTAATCATCGGATATATAAATTAAAAGAATTAGACCAATTTCTGTTTTCCAGCCATGCATTGGACTCCAGAAAACATATTCGGTTAGCCGCCTCTACATAAAGGCCAAATCCTCCGTTAACAATGTTGACTTTAACCAGGTACATAAAAGCCATAGTCCCTGTACCAGCTTCGGGAGCAATGAAATGTAGAACATCATCAACTATCATTATTGAACCTGATTTTCTGTGGCCATTTATGATTATACAGGCTTCTCTGTAATTTCTTATATTCACGCCAACAGATGCGGTATTCTTATTTGACAGGGTAGCAGCATATATCCATTCACGATTTTGCTTATTATTAAAATTGGTATTGCGCCCATTAGTATGATTATTCAGGCAAAATTCAGTTTTATACATTTTCCGTAGTGTGTTCAATACCAAGATAGATAAAAAAGCAACCATATTTCGTGAGCAGACTGATATGGGTGGAAAATACGATAGTAATACTGTTAGTGTAAAATGGGGTACGGACTCTTACGGAAATTACTATATTTATATACTGGTAGATGGTACCGCTGTCTGTGCGCTCCCAGGTTGGACAAGACTGGATTAAGCGCTAACTTCTGATATCCATTAGATAATCCCAATAATTTTAGTTATCGGAATGTCAGATGTTGAGATTGTGCCAGCACAGTATCTTGTATTATTCGTAAGCCGGATCGTATTGCCATTCCGGATTACTGAGAAGGTATCTATGTAAAGGGCGCTATTAGCCAAATACGTGAAAGTCAAGATTGAATCACGCCATACCGAATGGGCGCCGATGCTATTATGGAATATCAATACTCTGTAATTGCTACAATCCGGGACATCCTCTGGGGTGGTAAAAAAGCTGCTTCCCGTCCAGAGTATCTTACCATAATTATCATTCTTGGTATTGAGCACAGTATAAAGGTCCATCAGTACCTTGCCCTGAGCAGCCGACAGCGGCAATTTAGCATTGTTGGTCACACAGTTATTCACTATCTGTCCAATCAAACAGACACCGGTCATCCAATTCTTTGTGTCCTCAAAGAATTTCTTAACCTTACCCAGAAATGTCTTTGTACTTTCGCCGGCTACCGGAACCGGAAACTGAACATCCGTGGCCGGTTCATCTAATGCGTTTATTGTTGTTTCGGAAATATCACCTGTTTTATCAACCTTTTTTTCATCCAATTCCATTATATCCGCAATTGACGCATATCCTGCCGGATTAATAGTCAATGATACGGAGCTTGTTTCCGATATCGTGTTTTGGATATTATAAATACAGGTTGTTGGTGCCACACCATCATATTTTGGCATTTCATCCGGTGTCGTGGCAGAGGATATGCTAAATAAGACCTCTTCACTTCCATCCATGGCATATAGACCAATATTATGTATATAATATGTCTCTTTCACTTCTTCGTTACTAAATAATGCCCTTGTTTGTATTAATGTATCATTGTAAACCGCAGTTTTGGGCCCGACCATTGTTTGTACAATTCCGTCCATATCTACTAAGGATTTAAAATTAGTTCCGTCCGGATATTGATGATTAGATGTCTTTACCTTTGTAATGTTTAACTTTATCTCTCCACCAATGGCCTGCGCCACCAATCTTTCTCCAGCTGCGGTTAGCGTAGATTTTTTATACTGTCCCATGGTTCCTCCTTAAATTGTCTGTATCTTTGCTGTACATAAAAATGAGGATGCATAAATATCTCCTGTCATGTAATTAGTGACCTGCTGATTGGAAATAATTTTTATATGGGCCGGCAGGATGTCCCAAATCAAATCATATAGTAAGTCAATGGCTCCATATCTGTCAGATGTAACAGAAATAGTTATTGTACATGTACTCGGATTGACTGATAGTGTATATCCAGAATCACTATATAACTCAGCCAATCGGCTTTTTAAAAAACCGATTGTGAACGGTACAATTGTGTTATACTTTTGCATGACTCTGGCCCTACGGTAATCCAAGGTTTCTCCATAATGATACACAATTCCGAAGCGTTTCTCAAAAACAGAAATTGTATCTTCATCTGCTGTCTGAATGTGAAGATTATTCCATACCAATCGTAGATCATTTTCAAGCTTTTCAAGCTCGATTGATTCTGTATCCATAAGCTCATGAAAGTCTAATACACTCTTAAACCATTCAGGTAATAAATTTTTTAAATCAACTTCCATTGATCGTCACCGTTCCCATCACCGGAACCTGCTGAAGGTCCTTGGTTTCGATACAGGACACATCCTGCTCTGCTCCGTTTATTAAAACATCAGTTACATTAACAATTTCACTAATTGTAAGAATCTCATATATAATACGGGAAACATATACTGTTACTAAATATTGGATTTTCTGTCCCTTGATTGCTTTACCCCACTCGGACCGAACAGAGCTCAAATATCCATCAATCTTGCTTTCTATTTGGTTCTTGTATGTGGCGACACCATCCACAATATTGGATGCAAATGTCACCCTAAGAGATACGTTTAATGTTAATGCCTGGCCTGTACAGATTGTTGCTACAGCCCCTATGGGGGCCATCCCATATCCATTTGCTGACGGTTCCATTTCACCCTCTTCTGAGGGACAGATAATATCCTGCACTTTTTTGACCAGCTCTGTTGTTGCTGGCTCCAGATTTTCATTTAATATACTACATAGCACTGTTCCCCCGCCTTTCCAGGCCGGATAAACCTGGACTGCACCCACACCTTCAATTTCAAGAACAGCATTCCGATAGGCTGCGATATTACCTCCAAATGCTGCCACTTCAAACGTTGCAAAATATCTATCGCGCAGAAAATCATCCTGCTCTTCTTCGGTCCCGTATACAATAACATCTGTCAGACTGGCACTGGTAAGCCCAATTACATAATCCACAGCAATGAGCTGGCCAGAATAGCTGTTTCCAATCTCTCCCGCCAACTCACAACGCATACAATATGAATATCCCTCTTCTACGGCCCCAATGTATTCCTCGGCAATATATGTAATATATTCATTTCCGGCCAGAGCAGAAAAGCGGGAACCAATTGGAATCATTATATTAAAAATCCCCTTTTTTACAGCATGGATAGCCCCTTTCCGCTGTATTCCGCGTTCTGCCACAATCATATCTAAATCATTTCCACCTGCTGTCTCCGCACGCGCGTTTTTTTGTACTCTATCCAAATCCAGATACATACCTTCCATGTACCAGCTGGCAGGGCTTAATGCGGTTAAAATCAGTGAGCCTTCTCTTTTATCAATCTTATCCGATACCCTTGCTTTCTGCTCCTCCAGAATTGCTGCATAAGTTTTCTTGCTAAAGTCAATCAAATTTCCACCTCCTTCCTTGTTGTCCCAAATACAGTTTTCACGTCAAACGCGCACTTAATAATTGTGCCGTTTTTATCTTCATCAAAGGTAAAATTATTAGTGGATATAATTCTCTTATCAATAGAAAACGCCTCATGAATGCGCCTCTTAGTCATGCTAATCACGTATTCGCGAGGTTTCCCAATAAGCTTATATAACTCGTTTCCAAAATTAGACGTGAATATTTGATACCGATAGCGTTCCACACTCAGTATGATATCAATGGCCTGCTCCATGGCCTCCATGCCTCCACCGATTTTTTCAATCCTACCAGTGCTTTTATTAACCAAAAATGTTTCTGATGGATATTCTGTATTTTTGGCTTCATAAATGTTGAAATTGGCGGAATCTGGTAATGCTCCCATAAATATCACCTACACTTTCGATATTACAACATAGTTCTGCCCGGCATTGGCCTTTAAAAAAATCACTTTATCACCAACAGATAATCCTGGATTGATAACTACCCTCTGCCCTTGTACGTTGACTGACCGGTACCGGACATTATCACTCATTACGGCTACCGGTTCAGTTACTTTAAGATTTGTCTTTTTTATGGATAGAGACAGTGGGGATATACTCTCGACTGTGGCATACCCCAAATCCAGCAAATCCATAGCCTCCACTGTGGTTTCGACTGCCCTCCTAAGCGAATCTATAATTTCCGACATATCAAACCTCCCTGCTATATAGTCAATATTTTGGCATCGACATCCATGGTATGATCATCGTTACGGAATTTATGTTTGACCTTATCCAGGAGCAAAAAATACCCGTTTTTAAGTTCTGGGACATCGGCTATTTTGAACATAGTCATAGCTCCAGCCTTAAGACCAATAACCCCAGGCGCACCACTAACTGATATACTTTTAAGCGCGCGGTCATAATAAGCCATCATGATATTTCCCTGCTGATTTATCTGGGCTTCATTAAGGTTTTCATCGACCTTCTCATACAGTTCCAGAATACCCCACTTTTTTATATTATCGGAATCCTGGAAAATGTAAGTATCGGCCTGTCCTGTATCTTTATTAGGGCGTACCAGCTTCACCCGGTTATATGTATCCGAATCAATATCCGACTTGAAGGTATAATCAGTCACTATGCTACGGTTTCCAATCATCACATTGGACATTAAGTTTTTTGCTTCTCTCAGGCATAGCTTCCCAAAATCATCATAAAATACGAACGTCTTACCTGTATTGTTTTGGGTAATCATAAGACTATAGTCAATGATGTCGAGACGCTCTTTATCCTCTTTTGTATAAACCGGAATCGTATAGCCTGTATCCTCCAATACTCCAACCTGGAGCTGCATATCCATAGCAATCTGCCGGATGATATCCCCCGATTTTTTTCCGGCAAAACTGTAACTTGCCTTGGATTTAAGATACCGGATCTGGTCGTAGGCCGTAACTGATATTTCCCCATTGCGGGATTGTTTTATCGCAAATACATAACCAAGAAAAATACCCTTTCCGTCCACATAAAACTCCACCCTTACCCCTTCCTCCATATTAATAGGCTGGTCTTGGATATAGGAAAATTCAAGCTTTCCAGCGCTCCCTATACGATTCGTAGTATAAGATACCTCCTGGACAATAGGTGCGTAATCATAAAGTGTATTGGAAGTTGGATTAAATACCAAAAACTTATATATCATCCTATCACCTGCAGCTGGTCTGCCTTAATCCATCCGCGGCTCCCGCCTATTAGAATTGGGTACGGACGGGATGCGTCCGGAATAATCCTCGATACTGTGGTCTGCAAGTTGTTCGCCGTCCCGGTTGGCTTATCTCCATAGCTACTGCTGAAATAAGTCCCATTCGCAATAACAGCGGCCCCAACTCTCATTTCAGGGGTTGTAACTGGTCGTTCTGGCTCCTGGGGATTCACAGTGGCCGGCTCCTGCACCTCTGGCTGGGGTAAGGCAATTTTGATTGGGCCATAATCCCGATACTCTTTAAATGCGATTTTGTAATATACGTCTCCAGTTTCCCCGCCCTTTTCCGTGGCCTTGAAGTCTGATATTAACGCGCTGATATTCGTATCAAACATTTTCCCACCGGAAGCATCCCAGCGGCTTATCACTAAATCACACATCTCCTTATTGTCGCGGGATTCTGTTATCAGCTCCACATATTCGGAAGGGTCCATCCAATCATGCCCCATTATTAATGGGTCGTTTGTGTCACCAGGAAAGTACGATTCCCAGGATACCTCCATAAGTGATGGCATCCTGGGAACAATGATTTCGCCAATATCCAATACGTTGTATGTCTTATGGTCGGTTGGATAAGAGATAGTATATTCTTTTGGGTTGACCGGGAATTCAATGGTATCTCCCCCAATATCTGCATAAAATTTATACCTGTTTCTCATGCTTCCTCCTGTTGCGATATCGCAATGGCTTAACCCAGTGCCAGATTTCCGTGAGAGGCATTCTGCTGGTCCAGTTCATTTTTAAGGGCCTGCATCATTGCATCTATATCGGATCCGCCTCCACCAGTTACCGTCTGATGGATGGTAGCGTTTGTCTGTGGTACCGTAAGATTTACAAATGCCACATATTGACGCTCAGATAGGTCACGAAGCAGCTTTATGCTCTCGTCTGCTATATTCACATCTTGGTCAATTTTTCCAACACTTCCAACTTTTCCGACATTTCCTATGTTTCCAAGTCCTCCTGCGCCTCCTAAACCGCCCATTTTGTTTGTAATATCCTCCAAATTAAAATTCATGTTATCCATCTTCTTACCCAGGTCCGCACCAATATCAGCACCACCTTTTATGGTTGCACCTACATCCAGCGCTGCCATCCTCTTAATCTGGATCGAATTTTCTCCGAAGGTATCATCTACCCAATCACTCAATTGATTTCTAAACCCAGCGACTGCGCCGGAATAGTCTGTATGTAACAATGCGTCAATCGCACTGGCCACGGTTTCGACTGTAGAAAGCACATTGTCGAATAGGTCAAACATCAAATGAGCAATAGCTGCCGCAGGGTCATTAAAGACATTAGCAAAGAATTCGGCAAATGTAGCAAATAGATTCCACCAATATGCAACAACTGTATAAACATATGAATAGAGTCCACCCATCACACCACCTGCAACTGCTCCCATTTGCTCCCAGGACACACCTGCCTGTCGGAGAATGAAGATAGTGGCCCCAACTGCTGCCCCAACTGCCACAATTGGCCAATGAGCAATTGCCCATGCCGCCGCTGCTGCCAGTCCTGACGCAGCAGCCTGTGCCCCCACGAATAAGAAAGCAGCCCCAACTCCTATCAGTATTGGATATACATAATCCCAATTCTCGGCTACGAATTCAGCTCCGTTTGCCAATCCGTCAACCGCCATGGACGCAACATCTGCCAGGATTTCAAAACTCCCAATCACACCATTTATAACTGACTCTGCGCTTTCGTCTTGTAGGATGTCGTTGATTTTATCCAACACTTCATCCATCGAATTAACGGCCGCATTTTTCATAAGTGTCCATGCTTGTCCCCATGTCATTGGCATATCGTCAAACTGCTCATTGATGGTTTCAGTAGCCCCAAGCATAGCATTCTTAACAACATCTGCGGTTATCTGACCATCGGAAGCCATCTCTCTGATTTTTCCGATTGGAACATCTAAATAATCCGCAATCGTCTGAATAACGTTAGGTGCCGCCTCAAATACGGCGTTCAACTCCTCGCCACGGAGGACACCGGAACCCAGCGCCTGGGTAAGTTGTAGGGAAGCAGATGCAATCTCTTGCTGACTGGCTCCTGCAATGACGAACTGTTTGTTTAGGTTCTCTGCAAATTGTACGACCTCTCCGCTGCTGTCAAACGCATCCCCCGCTCTCTGTCCCAGCTTTGCCACTACATCCGCCGTAGCCATGTAATCTGTCCTGGCACGTTGGGCTGATTGGTAAATCATCTGCTGGAGCTGGTCTGTATCCTGCAATCCGTCGTTCATTAGATTCAACCTGGCCGATGTCTGGGTTATTTCATCGGATAGACCTAATATTTCTTTACCCATAGTAAAACCGGCAGCAACCGCGACCACACGCTTAACTGTAGACAGCAGCTGGCCGGCTGACTGATTTGCCTGTTGGATTTTTTGGTTATGTTCCTGCTGCTCCTGAGCGGCTCTGGAGGTATTGGACACAATTTGTTTCAAGGTATCATTCAATTCATTCATTCCCTGTACCGATACATACCTTGATGCATCCCCCATTTCATGGATGGATGTATTAATATCTGCCATTTGACTAATCATGCTATCCCCCAAGGTAAGGAACCTGGAAAAGGATGCACTGAATTGGTCCGATAAAATTAGTTCTTCTCGTATCTCTCCCATGGTTCCCTCCTTAAGTCGGGCGATTGCCTATCTCTTTTAAAGCCATAGCAAATAAAAGCAGCTTTTCATCTTCCGTTAGTTCTGCCACTTCATGTGGGAAACGTCCATGGTTCACAAACATGTAATACGACAGCAGTGTATCCATGTCGTTTCCCTCTAAGAGTTTTTTGCCTCCTCAAGCTTCTCCTTTTTCGTTTTAAGCCCATTAATACCCATGATTTCGGCTGACAGATTCTGGTATTCACCAATGCTTAACATTCTTCCCAATACTTCCAGTGGATCAATAACTCCATAGTACTTGCACAGTTCGGAGTCATTTAAATCCGGTTCTTTTACACATTCCAGCATGAGTCTTTTTGTGTAGAGTCCATTATCCAGCATAGGCATAGGGATGCCATCCACTATCTTTTCGTTTTTTGAATTCTCAGACAATTCCGCGTTCTTTTCCTGACTGATTGCCTGAATAACAAAAGGTTGGATAGTCCCATTTTCATCAACAAAACGGTCAGATACCACTACCTCCTTTGTCTTTCCTGTAATAGGAGGCTGCAAAAATGCCTTTAATTTACTCATAATTTTATCTCCTTTTCTTATTCACCACCGAGTTGCAATGGCCTCTCATTAAATGCGGTCAATACTTCTATGCCTGTGTAACTAAATGATATTTCCGCGGTCAAAAAGTCCGCACTATCGTCCAATAATGCGATAGGTACTTTATTCAGTTTGACATTATACAGAGCAACCACCTGTTTACCTACCGTGGTCCCCTTATCATCGTTTGTAATCTGGAAAACAAATGATGGGAGCTTCCCGGTTTTAAGATATTCCCGCAACATATCAAGGAATATTGGGGTGCCATAATAAACGGTCGCTGAACCGGTCATCTTGACACCTTTGATTTTCTCCTGTGTTACATTAGTCCCCACCACAGAAAAATCGGCCTTTTGAAATTCTGCTTCTGACTGGAATTTCTTAAGGCCAAACACCTCTACGTTTCGATTATTTATAATTGCGAATGCCTTCCCAGCCTTGCCGTTAAGAGCATCCTGTTCAAGTAAAAACATAATATACCCCCTTATTCGTCAACTAAGTTGATAGTGACATAAATCTTTTCAACCGCTGCTACAGGCTGTATTGCAATGGTTATCACCACCGCATTGATAGCATTTCCGGCAGATACCATTACATCATCGGCCTCGAAGTTCTGTATTCCGCCATTGTCCTGAATCTCATTGAGATACCCTACAATCCAGGCCTTAAGCAATTCCCGGCCATTCTCGTTGTTCCGGACTTTCCCTATGTAGTTCATGGCAAAGTTTTTGTATACATCGTTTGCTATTGTATCCAATGTTCGTATAACCTGGTTTAAGCTAAATTCTTCTCCCTTTTCCGGGGTATAGGAAACCAGTGTATTGATATCTGACATCACCTTTACATTCCCGAATTCCTCAAAAAAGAGTATTTGTCCAGCTGATAATGCTTCATCAATTTGTGCATTGGTAAGACGAGGCAGGACATCTATCGCATCCGGATATTGCGCATACACCAAAGACTCATTGTAAGTGGCGCCGGCCTCTGCTCCTCCTACCCACCATGTCGCCTGCTGTGCGGATATCTTTGTGCCATCGGTAAGAATGACTCCATTCTTGACAGATATAATTCCATCATAATCATTTTCCGTTTCAGCCATCACTGCCTGACATCTCTTTCCACGTTCCCTCATTCGTTTAATAAATGATACATAAGCCGTCTTAACAGAACTGTCAGCGCCATCATAAATCAGTATATTAAAATCATAGGACTCCAAAACCGTCAGAAACGATGAATAGGCCGATGCATTGACAGTTCCGTCACTTCCACCAGTCAGCGCCGCGCCTGCACTTGCAGCCAGTGTACCAGTGCCCGAAAAGGATACCCAATCATTCTCCTGCAGGTCCTCCACTTTCTTGGCCATCTGTCTATCCTTGACCGCGCCATCCACGACCGTTTGCACGGTAAAGCTTCCCTCCTGGTCCGGATCGGCAATGATAGCAACAGAAATATCATTGCCTCTTACACCGTTGTATTTTGCTTTTGCTGTCAATGGCGCAATGTTTATACTGGCTTTTTTGGCATCTACTGCACCAGGCCGGTACAACAGCACCTTAACCGGGCCTGTAGTATGGTCACTGCCTTTAAAAATCTCTCTTAAAAACAGAGACTTTGCATTTGTCTCGTCATATCCGATATATGGGACATAGCTGTCGCCTAAATTGACTATCATGAGCGTTTCCTCTGGTCCCCATGACAGCGGTTCGCATATAGCCACTACACCTCTATCACCAACGTTGACAGCCTGCTTCCTGCTTGACTTGACGTTGATATAGACACCGGGCTGTTTCTTATTCTGGCTTGTCCAGGTTCCTCCTGCCATTACTTTTTACCTTCCTTTCCATAAAACTTATCTAATACGGCCCTGGCCTCTTTAATAGAATACTCATTCTGAGTGAGCAAGGCCCTCGAAAAATCCGTCTGATACCCGGATAAAGCCTTACTTTTCAGAAGAACTTCCGTCTTATACTTTATTTCTTCGGGGGCCGTCCGTGACCTGGAACTGTTTTCTTTCATTGTCCTCGGCACGCTTTATCCCTCCTTTATAATCCATGGTTTCAATAGCAGGTGTAGAATCCGGCTGGGATACTATGGGTTTTATTACAAACTGGTAATGTAACTTACCTTCATCAATCTTCCATTCCCGTTCAAATGTCCTGATAAATGCGGTTTCTCCATCCTGTTTATACTTTATAGAATCAAAACATTCGTCCAGGCACTCTGCGACTTCGGTTAATTGGTCAAAAGCATCCGGGATATTCTTTTTTACCAGATACACCACATCAATTCCAATCTCCCTCCTGGAGCGTCGGTCCATTTCATCATACATTTCAGTTGGCATGAAAAACACAAAAAAACAAGGAAGCGTGGCGCCACCTTGTTTTGGGTTATTGTATACTTTTACATCGGGCCATCGTTCTTTAAGGACACCGGCCACTGAGTTGACCATATCATTAAGTGTAAATGTCATTTAAAGTTCTCCCTTATCCGCCTATCCAATTCTATGCGCACAACTCTCCGGAACTTGCCAACAGCAGCCTTTCGCATATACCGGCCTTTCACATATTTAGTCTTTGTTCCTACTGTTATGCCGCCTTTTTCCGGGGACACTTTTTCCAACATATTTCCATTAATAATGAGGCCGGGAACGAAGTGCTTGTCCATCACATGCCCCTCGTCAACGTAAGATGCATACTGCACATTATTTGCCAATACCGTTCTCGCACTCCCTGACGTCATTACCGGCTTAGTAGTGCTGTCCGTAGACCAATGTTCTGCCAGTTCTCCAGTCCTTGTCCCTGTTCCGGAGATGGGAGCTCCACCATTTGGTGGTGTCAGTTCTGTGGCCTTCTCTACAGCAGCAATCGTTGCTCCCTCAGACACTTCTGCCATAATTTTGGGTACATTCTGCCCCATCATCCGAAGTTGTTGAAACCGTTTCCTGGTTGCTTGTCCAAACGACATACAAATCGGCCTCCTTTTAAATAATTTCGTCCGTAAGTAGGGCTATTTCCTGATGTTCCAATCCAGACAAGGCACCACCCACCGGGTCAAAATATGGATGCGGTCGGTCAGCAAAATATCGTTCTGGCTCATTATTCATACCCAACATACCGCCACGGGTAATATGCAATTCATCACCCGCCTTTATATCCACGGACAAATCACACGATACCTTATCCACGGAACTGGTCGTTGCTGCCGCATTTCCCATCCTTGGGCCACCTCTTTTTGCACTGTAAACCCGACAGGGGATTACACATCCTATCCGTTCGCGTTTTGATTTATCCACATTTCCATCGGACTTATCCACATTCCGATAAATTTCCATGGAATCCGTATAGAATCCAATAAAAACAGGGTTGTCCTCAAATAACATACATACCTCCCATCCCAATCATACGCGCCATGGAAATAAGCTGCTGCCCGTACTGGGTCGCGTTCCAGCTCCCCCACCTGGCCATGGCTAATGTCACGGCCTCATTGTCGTACTTTATGGATGTGTCACCCATGGACGCCTCGCTGATAAGTCCTGTCTGTTGCCCTCTTCCCGCTGCCTGAACTGTTGTGGCAGACCCATCTGAATAGGTTTTTAAATACAGAGTGCTAAAATGCGCCACATACAGCCCGGCCGCGTACCTCCACGATTCAAAGTAACGGCTTGGAAGGATAGATTGATTTGCGTTCCTTATAAAAATTCCAAGAATTCCTTCCGGCACCAGGGATACCCTTGAATCCGTTCCGGACCTGGAAAATTGCGGAAAATCCTCCAGGAACATTTCCGCAGTATAAGTGCCGGCCTCACCGGATGACGGTACATTGGCCGCTGCGGCTATCACTCCATTAAATTGCAACCCATCCATGCCGGTACCTCCTTATGATTTATCCTTGCTTTTTCTTTCTGGCCGCTTTTCGGGCTCTTCTGCTGCTTCGGGCTCTTCTTTCGGCCGCATGTCATATTCTTCGGCTTTCTCCCTTGCAACTTTGTCTGCCGCTTCCAGTGCTCTATCCTTTGTGCTGTCCGGTGTGGAAATGGATCCATCCCGAATGGCTGCCTGTACCAGCCAGTGACTTGCGGCCCAATCAGGGATATTACCGATAAAATTGCAGGGGATAACCAGTCTCTGGTTTCCCTCGCGAATTTCAAAACACTTCTTGCTATTAATGAACATGCCATTTTCCTCCCTTATATTCCGTCCACATAACGCATAATGTTCTCGTAATACATCTGTACCTCAGAGATATTTGCCATGTATGCGGTGTCATAGCACACATTGGTGGTGTTCGGCTGTGTCATGACACGGCTTAATGGTGCCAATTCATCGGCCGCCACATATCGTTCCTTATTGATATATACAACCATGCGGTCATTGCCTCCTGTGCCGGCCCCCTTACACCAAGAGCATCCCCCAATATACAGGTCACTTCCATTGGTCTTTGCCACATTATTGTCCATCAAAAACTGTAAAATCGTCTTTTCGGCTAACTCTGTCACTTTAGTTGTTGCCAGATAATTGTACTGCTCATAGGGCATAATAATATGGTTTGGAACCGCTTCACGGTCGTATTCTGCTGTTTCCCACACGGCCAAAATAGACTCATTGATGTCCCTAAGTATCTGGTCGGGTGTTTTATCCCTGAATTTTGTGGAGCTGTTCGCGCCGGTTGCTGCCGCATTTGCTGTAGTGACCGCAGGATTATTAATAAGTCCCGTGGATCCAAATCGTTTGATACCCGTATATACATTGGCATCCATATGTTTGTCATAGGCCATTCGGATACCATCACGCAAGATACTCTCCAGGCTACGTCCGGTCAGCTTCTCGCGCTGCATATCCACCCACATAATCCTCATTCCGATAGAAAAGATATGGGTTTTGAATAATCCCTTGTCAAAATTAGCCTGCACCATAGGAATACCATTGGCCCCGCCTGCATGTACCAGACCGTCCTCGCTGCCGCCAGTCACGCCATATTCAACATTCATGGCGCTAATAAATTCAGCCCATCCGCCGCCGACACGCATCGGAATATCCCGGCCGTATGTAAAACTGGTAAGCGGTTGCCTGACTGTATTGTCCCTCTTTTCAAGCTCCGACTGCAAGAACGCGCCTCCATTGGCAATGGCCGCGGCATCCATGGACACTGCCTGGATATTCTGCGGCATTGCTGCCTTTGCAGATGGGGATGTAACCATACCACCATCAAATGTACCCATGTTCTGAAACTTCATATCCGGTTTCCTCCTTATGCTCTATTACAGGACATAATCCTGATTTCTGCTATGTTGTTTGCATCTTTTCCGCCGTGCCACTCACAGTTCAAAAGCTCTACTGTTTTACCAGTATCTTCGGACGCCTCAAAACCGCCTACAACCCCCGTGGGAATTGATTCATTTTTTATGGTACGAATATATACCTTTCCGCCTAATTTGGGCGTTCCTACGTTGCACAGCACATTAATACAGCCACGTTTAAACACACTGACCGCCTCATTAGGACGGTATTCTCCCGCTGACTGAGCCAGGAACGATGTTGCACTTTTAAACTCGCGGGAAGCAACCCCCACAAAGTCAGCCGCGGTCCCGGAAGCCCCAAATGCGACGACATTCTCGTTATTGTCATAAACCAGAGGAGTTCCAAATACTACCGCATCACTTCCTCCTAGCGGATGGGTGTCTACTATCATATCTGGCTGCCTCGCATAATCACCGGCATATCCATGTGTCATGTTCTTTCCGATAACCTGTCCCTTCATTACTTCGTACCTCCATTCTGTTTGTGTGGATTCATGGCGTCATAGGCTGCCTGGCAGGCATCCAGGTTCATCTGTGGTTTCTGGTCGGCCAGCTTGGCCGCATTCTTCTGGGTAGTCTGGACAATTTTAGCAATGTCGCTTACCTTGTCCTTATCCGTCAAACAGGACACCAGGGAATCCGTGACTGTTTTTCTGGTAGCGTCATCCTTGATTCCTGCAATCACAGGGCGGAGCTGTTTCACAACCGCTGCCATGACGGCCTTGTCAACGGCACATGCTGATTTATCCAGTTCTTCTGCCGGAACCACTTTCGCCTCAGCTGCTGGTTCTAACGGTTCCGCATCTTCTCCGGTCAGTTCTTTTACCAGACTGTCCAACGGATTTTCGGCTGGTTTCTCAATGGGGTCGCCGCCCTTGCCTTCTGCAAGTCCTTTTATCATATCCATCAGCATGTCCATTTTCTGGTCAAGGCTGGTCGAATCCTGTGCACCTTCCTTTGGTGGCTGCACTGATGCGGGAGCCGCCCCTCCTCCAGAAGGTTCCTGAGGTGCCCCCTCATCCATCGCCGCTGCCGCATCTGCCGCCATCGTTTCCAGCTCCTCCGGTGATGCATCTTTGGCCGCTTGGGCGAACCATTTGAAAAATAAACTGTTCTTCTTCATCTTCCCATTCCTTTCCGGCCGTTTTGCGGCCTCTACCTTTTTTCTTGAATCTAAAATCGCAACATGTTTACCGGCCCTTCCCCGTGTCACCACGGCTATATGGTTCCCCCGGATATCATGCTGTGAATAGGTCCCGTCCTCATTTTCCGTATAGCTGCACTCATATCCGCAGCTAATTTCCCGCTTGCCTCCCTGCACCGCCCGGATTAATTCGTCGTCCTGGATGTGCAGGTCCGCAATCACATGGCCCTCCCATTCGCCGGTACCCTTCCGGATGTTCTGGGCGTGTCCTCTGGCATACTGGATACAGTTATCCGGGGTAAGGAGCTCAGGTGGGTGTTCATCCGTGACCGGCTTCCCTTCAAAACTTGATAACGCCGCCTCCGAAAACACCTCGTCTGGAGACCGGCAAACCGTCACCATCTTTGAACTGCTTCCATTCGGCTTTAATTCACATTCCAGGTATTCCATTTCACCAGTCCGGGCTATGGGTACATTGCGGCAAATCAAAAAGCCCTCAACCGTTTCCATTTGGTTGGGGCTTATCGTATAGCCATAATACGCAAGCATATATCCGATTCCTTTCCATTGCGATATCGCAACTGTTTATTTTAAAATATTCCACCCCTATTAGGTGCCGCTTTTCCGGTATTGTGCCTTTATCTGTTTCCACTTTTCCTCATTTCCGTATTTTAATTCCCGGAATTTTGTAAAGTCTTGGGGAACCTCTTTCCCAAGGGCCTGCCGGTATGCCTTATGTTGCTTATAATCACGCAACAGCCGCTGCCGATTCCGCACCTTTTCCTTATAAGCTTCCACTTGCTTCTTGGTTCTTGGATCCACTGTAACCGGGTTCTTTTCAAAGCTGGAAAAATCCTTGTCCCTCTGTATCTGCTTTTCTGTTTTACCCATGGTCGTGTATTTGACCAGTGAGTGCAGACAATTGGGGTGGATGTTAAGATATGTATTGCTCAGGTCATCGCCGCCCGCAGGGTCAATCTTTCCAAACGCCCTTGCCAGTGATGGATAATCCGGATTGGTACCAGAACGGCTATATACCCTCCCCTCTAATGGGGCACACACCGGACAGGTACTCCCTATTTTAACTATCTTATATAGGTCATACTCCGGGTCCGCCGTCAATATGGCTGCCACCTCAGCCTGCCTGGCCGTTGCCCTGGTGGCCATATTACAATAATCCTGGAGGTTCCACTTGCGGCCTGCCTTATCAATAAAAGCCGTCACTCCATTTACCTGCAAATCATTTGCCATACCCACGGCCGCCTTACCCGGCCCATATCCGGCAGATTCCTGCTCTAAAACCGACATTAAGGCCGACTCTCTCAGTATCCCATTTTCTTTTCGACCCACAAGAAAAACTGCCTCTATGCTTTTCTGGGCGGTTGTCGAAGCCTCCAGAATATCTCCCAGCAGGTTGTTTGACAGCTGACTCACAACATCATATTGCACAGCTGTAAGGCCGGCAGCATTGGCATAGCCATTGGCAGCTGCCTCCGAACGATAAAAGATAGTCTCTATCATGGATGGTACATAATCCCAGCTCTCGTCAACCATATCCTGCAATATTTTTTGTGTACGCTTTAGAGCGGCCACCTCTGCATAGTCAACATATCCCTGCGTCCGCTTCCGACTTATTTCGGATAATAAACGTTTTTCGGTCCGAAGAAAAAGCATACGGAGGAATGCTGTGAGGTCCTTTCCCTCTGGGGGTCTGATCAACATTGGAATCACACCTCCTCAGTTTTGGATGGGGTCATGAATAGACCTGCCATGGGGTCCTGCATTGCTTTATAATCCGAATATGTCTTTCCCTTTGACAGCTCTATTGCCTCGTCAGAAATGGAATTATACATACTCGTTTCATCTGATAGCGTCTTAAGTTCTTTCAGGGATGTGGCAGCATCTATCAGGTCACTCTGGAACGCGGCCAATATTGCTTGTGTCTTTTTCTCTACAATATCCGCAATCTCACTGGAATTCGGAGTCTGGAGTGGTGGAAAGTCAATGTCCAGGTCATCGGGGACTGTCCCCCAGGCTGACAGGGCCATGATTGGCAACAGGCGCTCCAGGAGAGGGCGCAGCTGGTTTTCGCGTAGGCCATCTATATAATCATAATAGTTGTTCATATCGCTTTCGCCAGTTGCGTTCATGCCAGCCGGAGAGCGTCCAAACAATTTAGTGACCGGCGTCTTGGCCGCGCCTGCCACATCCATCATCACTCGGTCATAAACATCTGCCAAACCGGTGAATGTATACTGGGTGTTATGCATTACATCACCTTTATTGACCAGCCGGGTGCCAAAGTTGCTCTCTATCACGCTCTGGGTCTGTAGCGTCTGCCAAAATCGGCGCTGTGCCTCCGTATTATTCACGGCCAGCATCTGGTCCAGAGAATCTGTCTCCAGATAGTTCACGTTTGCCCGGAAGGTTAGAGAGGCGATGTTTCCCGACACATTATCGCGTTTTACCAGTTCGCTGTATATGGCTTCAAGCTCTGACTCTCCCCAATATGTCTCCATGATTTTTTCGTTGTATGGGAGCTCCCGCCCGGTGAACCGCAATATCCGGCTGTGATGGACTTTAGATATCAAAGTTCCGCTTTCCTCGTCCCGGATGGTGTAGTACTCCGGGAGCTCAAAGTCCGGATCTGACGGGTCCGTCACCTGCCCCATCTCTGGATAAATTCCACTCCAACGGTCTAAAATCATCAATCCAAGGAAACACCCTGGAAGTATCAGGTCATAATCCAACGGCTGTGTCAGGTCATCCTGCCCCCGTACCATGATGATGCCAGCGGCCCCTCCGTACAAACGCCCCCAGTACATCCCTTCTAGTAACGACTTTCTAAGGTGCACCTTCCGTTCCAAACGCTGCAGAGCGTCCACATATTCCGGAGCAACATTACATTTTAGCGTATACCACTTCCGTACCATGTCGCCCGGTATCGTCTCAATAATATTTTGTACAATCCAATTCTCCCGGTACAGGCTGGTCAGCATCTGGTAATTCTGGGTTGTGCGGGTTAGCGGGTACTGAGTGGCCTGCAGAAGGTCCTGTGTGCCATACCCCAGCCGCGCTATTGGATTAGAAAAGGCGTCCATCATGGTGACGGGCGCCTGCTTCGTGTCTGCCCGTACATGACGGGTGTTCCTGCGTTTTGACATGAATTATTTCTCCTTCCTAATGTGAATAATACATTTTATTACTCCGCCCACAATTCCAGCAGCTATAACCGTCACCGGATACACCCACAATGGAATTCCCTGTGCTTCTAACCATTTGTAAATTATGTACTCCATCATTGTATTCCTATCCTCCATTCCGGTAATTTCGTGAATATGTAATACCGCAGGGCATCCGGCCCATGGTCCAGTTGCTTCACCGGCTTCTCCTCACCACGTTCCCTGGCCTTGTCATCCCAGACATAGGACCGCAGCTCCGTAATAAGGCCAGTGCACCGCTCATGCACCCGTATCTTCCCCCGGTAAAACATGGATGATACCGCTCTGATACCGTCCTCCACATCGTTCTCAGCCGGTTTCACGACATAGCCCCGCCCGCGTAACTCTGTGATAAAGCTGGCCGCTGATGGGTCCGCTATGATATCAGCCATCAAATCAGGATTATTTCCCATGAAATCGACCATATCATCACCATATTGACTGTCCGTTTTCTGGACCTTCTCTACACGGCTGTCCCATCGGTATTCACGGTCCACCCAGATGATGTCTCCATCGTCATAGATGTCCAGATATACACATGGGTTAGTGGTCCCATAGTCCAGTGCAATTGTGCGTACGCTGAGATATTCCAGCCCCTTGGGACGGGTTTCGTCACTGTATAGGTTGGCCGTTGTGAACATGGTATATATCAGTCCCTCGGCTACCGCCCAGAGTCCTTTTATATATCGCAGGAAAAACACACCGGTGTACATGCTCCGGTATCTCTTTTTTATCTCCTCATCCAGGGACAGATTATCGTCCATGGTAAAATGAAGGTATAGAAGCCGCTTAACTTCCTGGCCCTTTTGCTGCAGCTCCACTGCTTTCCACTTTCCGATGAAGCCAATTGCCTTGTCAATCCACCCAACCTTAAACCAATGCATCGGCCCAGATGGATTACAGTTAAACCAGAATTTACTTCCGGTCACTGAACACCGGCCTGTGGCCTGGTTGACAAAGGACTCAGGCATCAAGGCCACCTCATCGAAAAAGGCACCGGCCGCAGTAATTCCTTGAACCAGGTCCTGTGAGCCTTCGTCTTTCCCTCCAAAAATATAAAAGTAGTTTGTGACCCCGTTTCGGGTGACTTCCAGCATATTATTAAATTCACCCGACAAATGGTGTATGCATCTGTATCCCCGGCTCCGCAGCATGGTCTTAAGATTAGTCAATACATTACGCTGGAAGGAACTGATTGTCTTGCCAGCCATGATTAAGTTCTGGCCGTCAAACGATTCCATGGCCCAGAATACGAATGCCAAGGACATGGCAACTGTTTTTCCGGAACGGATGGCTCCGTCCGCTATGATACCGTCATAATCCTTGACAGGGCTGTTGTCCATCCACCAATTGAGGACCATCCTCTGTTTCTTTGAGAACGGCTTGAACTTAAATATTGGCCGTTTCTTCATCTTCATTGGACCAGCCCTCCTCCATATCATCGTCAGCCCAGTCATCCTCAACAGTACTTTTCAATGCGTCCAGGAACCCATCATCTTCCTGATCTTCCTCGTCATCAACACCCATCTTAGCCTTAGTGGCTGCCATACGCACCTTCTGCTCCTCCAGGTCCGTTTCTGATTTTGAGGTCTGTCCAAGGACATCCTTAATAGCTGTAAATGCTTTTACATTCCCGTTCATGGCCTCCCTGACCATGGCTGCACTGATGACCGTTTCAAGCGTACTGTCTAATCCTAATGCCTCCAAAATCGGGGTCCATTCCGGGATGTCCACCTCAGAGGTAAGGATGGCATTCATAGTTTGGCGAAGATTCGCTTTACGGCGCCTAGCTTCCCCCGACGCTTTTCCTGCCTTTGAGGCATTTCTTCGGCGTTCTTCTGGCGTCGAACTCCGATATTGCATTAGGTTACTTTTGTTAGCCATCACCTCACCTTCCTATCTGGCCATATTAAAATCAAAAGAGCCACGAACCTATGACAGCCCGCAGCCCTGGAGAGTGCATCAGAAATTTTTAATAATTAGTTCTCTGTATATTTTGCTCTGAGATTTGGTTGTCAGGTTATCCGGTCTCTCGGCTTCAACCATCGTATATTTTTCATACAATGTCCTTATCTCTGGGCAGTCATTATAAGACAGAATAAATCTCCCCTTTATGTTATCCAAGGCAGTCTTAAGCCTTGTGTGGTCCTCTGACTGGAATCTATCAGGGTAATACCTTTCCGCATCATAATATGGCGGGTCCAAATAGAACAACGCACTGTCTCTGTCGTACGTTTTAAACAGGTGCTCAAAGTCCAGATGTTCAATAACAACTTGATTGAGCCTTACAGATGCCTCTCGCAGTAATTCAATTGCTTTAATCATATCTCTTCCATTTGCCCTGAACGAATGGCAGTTTGCCCCAAAACTTTCTCTGATTACTACCCAAAAATGTGCAGCTCTCTGAACATCAGTGAGTCCGCTTGTAACCCGGAGTGCATCAAAAAACTGTTCTCTGGACATCAATATCCAATCAAGCTCCTTTTGCAGCGCGTCTGGGTGATACTTGACTATCCGAAACAGATTGACTAACTCCCCATTGATATCATTATATACCTCCATCTTTGCATGGCTCTCCTTGTAAAACAAAAGCCAGGCAGCGCCGCCGAATACCTCTATGTATCGGTCAAACGTGCCTGACTCAGGAAATTGTTCCAGTATTGTCTTTCGCAGTAGCTTTTTTCCGCCAATCCAACTGATAAAACTATTCATTATGTCACCTTTCCTTAATATTCTGGAAGGAAAGTCCTGTCGGGTAAATGACCATAAAAAGAAAGCATCCAGCCATGACTGAATGCTTAAATAGCGAGAATGGGATTTGAACCCATGGCCTCCGGGTTATGGGCCCGGCGAGCTGCCAGACTGCTCTACCTCGCATCAGTACCGGCTCCTCGCCGGTATTGTCCAGTTTTAATCCCCGTGCGTGGGGCCCTAAAACCTGGTAAACATCTAACCGTATACCTTTGTTATGGTGTGGGGAGGATGGCCGCAGGCACTTGCCTTTTGGCCTAATTGTATTCTACAACGAATTTTCCGAATACAACGAATTATTTATAAAATATTGCAATCCTTTAAATATTTATCGCGTATCATAATCCTGGGGTAATCCGGACTATTTGTATAACCCATTTTAACCGCAATCTTATCCCACTCCATAGTATCTCTGTAAAAGCTCTTAAAGGCGTACCTGGTCTGTCCATCCTCTATTGATTCTATCCACTGTTCCACCGCCTTTGATTTAGCCTTCTTGCTCTCCAAAGCTTCCATGCGCCGTTCATACAATTTCCAGTCAAATCCAACAACGCTCTGAGGTCGTGCCTGGCCTGTCCGATAATCAAATACAGTGCTATTTCCCAGTCCGTTATCTCCTTGTTTCATCTCCTCCAATTCAAGCTCCAGTATGGGAATAGTCCTCTTCTTTCTCATATCGCGGTATTCGTTAAGGAGAGCTCTGGTTATTTTCAAATTCATCGGTATCACCTCCTTTTCCGCTTATCTTTAGATACCACAATCGGTATCCTACCCAAATCGCGCCCGCATCCTTTCAATGTTTGCGTCACCCTATCCCACTCATTGACCTGTCCTGACGCGTTCCTGTCATCCACCCGTACAATCAGGTATCTCTTTTGGTACAGGATACCCACATCACTGTAATGCTCTATCTGCTGCCGGTGCCGG
>OLQF01000441.1_pt1 | contig 31700 bp, 37 predicted proteins | sample 1643171 | NCBI WGS metagenome assembly OLQF01 (sample SAMEA3136702, study PRJEB25190) | human gut metagenome | reverse complement strand
CGCAGGCGATTTTTAATGGATTTATGCAGTTACTGGTCACGGAGTGAACAGTAACTAACGGTTTGCAATAATTCTGTTATCTGAACCGTACAACGGTTCGGCCAGGCCTGCGGCACAGCAGCTTGGGCCGTACGGATACGCAGCACAGCAGGCAGCCGGCCTGCGGCGCAGTGGTCCGTGGCGCAGCGATTATATAAGGCCGGATGCCAGCTGGCCGGGCCGGTATCGGTCAGATCGTATAATCTTTGTCAATATTAATGACAGCATAGTAGGAGGCGGATATGCTGTGGATTTTTTCTTCCATAAAACGGCTGATTTCCGCGTCGCTGAGCTGAAATTTAAAGGGAACCAGGATGTCAAATATAATATTGGTATGGGTAGGGCCCTTTACAATCCTGAAATCATGGAGATTCAGAGACTTGTCCAGTTCATGGAGGCAGCAGGTGACCTGCTTTTTCAGTTCCTGGGTCTCTTCATCGTCATTCATAACAGGATCCATATGTATTACCGCGTCACAGTGCAGCTCACGGTGCAGCTGACGTTCAATATTGTCGATGGTATCGTGCAGGTGGAGCATGTCTCCGGAGGCGGGTACTTCCGCATGCAGGGAAATCATGACCCGGCCCGGGCCGTAATCATGCACGATGAGATCATGGATGCCCAGCACCTGAGGATAGCTTTGCACAATGGATTCTATCTTTTCCACAAATTCCTTCTGAGGAGGCTGGCCGAGCAGGGGGCTGATGGTATCCTTTGCTGCGCTGAAGCCTGCGTAAAGGATGAAAATGCCCACCAGAAGACCGCACCAGCCGTCAATTTGAAGCCCTGTAAATTTACCGATGAGGGTTGCAATAAGGACAACGGAGGTGGAGAGCATATCGCTCAGGCTGTCGGCAGCGGTAGCCATCATGGCGGCGCTGTCGATTTTGCGGCCGGTGGAGCGGTTGTACAGATACATGTAAAGCTTGACCAGGATGGAGACAATCAGAATACCTGCCACCACTGGCGTACATTCCGTGGCTTCGGGATGCAGTATCTTGGACACGGAGGATTTGATCAGCTCCACACCCATCAGCAATATCAGCAGGGAAACGAGCAGCCCGGTCAGATATTCGATTCTGCCGTGGCCGAAGGGATGCTCCGTGTCCGGCTTCTGCCCGGCCATTTTGAACCCGATCAGGGTAATCAGCGAAGAACCTGCATCGGAAAGATTGTTGAAAGCATCCGCAGTGATAGCGATGGAATTGCTGATAAGGCCGGCCAGAAACTTACCGATAAAAAGAAGGATATTAAAACCGATTCCCACGCTTCCGCAAAGCACTCCATAGGACTGCCTGACAGAAGGGCTTTCCGTCTGTTCATAGTTTTTAATAAAATATCTGGCCAGCAGCTGTACCATGATGCAACCTCCTTGGAATTAAAATAAAGACTGAAAATATTGTGCAGTATTCCCCTATTTTAACAGCTTCTGCAAAAAAAACAATCCCTGCTTTTGCTTTTCCGGCGGGAGCCGGGATAAACGCATCAAGGCTGGTTTCACCGGAAAAAACGTATTGCGCCCTTCAGGGAAAGCGTGTATAATTGCTAAGGAATAGGCCGGCGCGTCATCCGGCGCGGCCGCCTTGCTGGAACAGTTATGTTATCCGGAAGTGACATATATAGTTATAATGAAGAAAGAGGAGAAGAATATGAGCAAGAAACCGGTAGTATTAATGATTCTTGACGGCTATGGGCTGAATGAAAAGAAGGACGGCAATGCCGTGGCAGAAGCCAAAACTCCTGTAATGGACAAGCTGATGGCGGAATGCCCCTTTGTCAGGGGAAATGCCAGCGGCATGGCAGTCGGACTTCCTGACGGACAGATGGGCAATTCTGAGGTGGGCCATCTGAACATGGGCGCAGGCCGTATTGTATATCAGGAACTGACCAGAATTACCAAGGAAATCCAGGACGGGACCTTTTTTGAAAATCCTGCCCTGCTGGATGCTGTGGAAAACTGCAGAAAGAATGATTCCGCGCTGCATCTGTACGGCCTCGTGTCCGACGGCGGCGTCCACAGCCATATCACTCATATTTACGGGCTGCTGGAACTGGCGAAGAGAAATAATCTTTCCAAGGTTTATGTGCACTGCTTCCTTGACGGACGTGACACGCCCCCTTCAAGCGGAAAGGGCTATGTGGAGCAGCTGGAAGCAAAGATGAAGGAAATCGGCGTGGGCCAGGTGGCTTCCGTGATGGGCCGCTACTACGCAATGGACAGGGATAATAACTATGACCGTGTGAAGCTGGCTTACGATGCGCTGACCAAAGGGGAAGGCCTTACCGCTGAAAGCGGCCCCGCAGGCATCCAGGCTTCCTATGACAGAAATGAGACGGATGAATTCGTGAAGCCTACCGTGGTTGTAAAGGACGGCGCGCCGCTGGCAACCATTCAGGATAAGGACTCTGTTATATTCTTCAATTTCCGTCCCGACCGTGCAAGAGAAATCACCCATGTTTTCTGTGACGATGAATTCAAGGGCTTTGACAGACCGCACAGACCGGACGTTACCTATGTATGCTTTTCAGAATATGACCCCACAATCCCGAATAAGGAAGTGGCTTTCCATAAGGTGGATATTACAAATACCTTCGGCGAGTGGCTGGCAGACAACAATATGACCCAGGCCAGAATCGCTGAAACGGAGAAATATGCCCATGTTACCTTCTTCTTCAACGGCGGCGTGGAAGTTCCCAACAAAGGGGAGGAAAGAATCCTTGTGAATTCCCCCAAGGTTGCCACCTATGATCTCAAGCCGGAAATGAGCGCTTATGAAGTGTGTGATAAGCTGGTTGAGGCTATTAAGTCCGATAAATACGACGTTATTGTAATTAATTTTGCCAATCCGGATATGGTGGGACACACAGGTGTGGAAGCAGCAGCCATCAAAGCGGTGGAAGCAGTGGATGAATGTGTCGGTAAAGCGGTGGATGCGCTTAAGAGCGTGGACGGCGTAATGTTCATTTGCGCGGATCACGGCAATGCGGAGCAGCTGGTGGATTATCAGACCGGCGCGCCTTTTACCGCCCATACAACGAACCAGGTTCCCTTTATTCTTGTGAACTATGATCCTGCCTACACCCTGAAGGAGGGCGGCTGCCTGGCGGATATCGTTCCTACGCTGATTCAGATTATGGGGAAGGAACAGCCTGCGGAAATGACCGGAAAGTCCTTGCTCATTAAGAAATAAGAACCAAAGGAAGCAGGAATTTTATAAAGTTTATAAGATAAGAAGCGGGAAAACCATAATTTCCTGCCGGCAGATCTGTGAAAGAAATGGAGCTTTGCTTAGATATTAAGCGGAGCTCTTTTTTTTGTAACATTTATGTAACAAATAATTGCATAATATGTCAAACTATGGTATATTAAGTGTATCAGAATGATTAGTACACTTGATACAGCATTCAATCCCGACAGCAGCGGCACAGATGGATGCGCCTGCGCATTAGCGCATGCTTGAACATTGCTTTCCGGCTGCTGCTGCGAGGGTCAAATATCCCGCAGCGGAGTATTTGACTGCAGAAAGGAGTCCTATGATTATACTTGACTATAAAGATGCCAGGCCGATTTACGAGCAGGTTGTGGACAAGTTTCAGAAGCTCATTCTGACAGGAGCGTTGGAGCCGAATACGAAAATGCCGTCGGTACGGAGCCTGGCGGTGGAACTGTCAATCAATCCCAATACCATCCAGCGGGCCTATGCCGAGCTTGAAAGGGAAGGATTTATTTACACGGTAAAGGGCCGGGGGAATTTTGTCGCCTACGACGAAGGCCTGTTAAGTTACCGGAAGAAGGAAATATACAGTAAGCTGGACGAGCTTATCAGGGAAGCCGGTGAAATCGGCATCAGCAGAAGCGAGATGTCCGACTATGTGAAGGAAGGGCATGAAGCAGTGCTGCAGGGGGCAACCGGGGAGGGCTTTGGTTATGATTGAAATTAAAGATGTGACCAAGCGTTTTGACAAAATCAAAGCGGTGGATCATGTAAGTTTTTCCATCAGGGAAGAAAATGTGTTTGGGCTGATTGGAACCAATGGCGCAGGGAAAAGCACGATGCTGCGTATGCTGGCGGGCGTTCTGAAGCCGGACGGCGGTATGGTGCTTGTTGACGGCATGCAGGTTTATGATAATGTAAACGCAAAGAAATGCTTCTTTTTTATCGGGGACGAGCCTTATTTCTTTTCCACTGCCACCCCCCGGGATATGGAGAAGTATTACAGCAGCGTATTCCCCTCCTTCAGCAGGGAATCCTATTATCTGTACCTTGCCAACTTCGGCCTGGACAGCAGGCGGAAAATCAATACCTTTTCCAAAGGCATGAAAAAGCAGCTTGCCCTGATCTGCGGCGTCTGCTCCGGCACGAAATATCTGTTCTGCGATGAAACCTTTGACGGGCTTGACCCGGTAATGCGCCAGGGTATAAAAAGTATTTTTGCCCAGGAAATGGAACGCAGGGGGCTGACTCCCGTGATTGCCTCCCATAATCTGAGGGAGCTGGAGGATATCTGCGATCATGTGGGGCTTCTCCACCACGGCGGCGTGCTCCTGTCCAAGGAACTGGAAGAGATGAAATGCAATATTCAGAAAATACAATGCGTCTTTTCTTCCGAGGAAGAAGCGAACAGGGTACTGGAAAAGTTTGATATTGTAAAAAAGGAAAAAAGAGGCTCTCTGTTTACGCTGACGGTAAGAGGAGGCAGAGACGAGATCATTGCGCAGTTTGCGGCGGCGGAAACCTATTTTTATGAGGTGCTGCCTTTATCTCTGGAAGAAATTTTCATCAGTGAAACGGAGGTGACCGGGTATGATATCAAAAAGCTCCTTTTGGGCTAGTATGAGGGAGAATCTGAAAAGGCGGGGCTGGACGGTCCTTTTGTGTATGCTTGTTATGTTCCTGGTGCTGCCCGTGAGCCAGGCCATGGCTGTTTCCGTCAACCGCCAGAAGGTGGAGGCGGGAGGCAGCTACTATATGGCCGGCAGCAACGGCCGGGAGTGGGTGGCAGAGACCTTCATGAATGCCATAAGCTTTGACATACGCCTGGTTGCCGTTTTCGCAGCCTTTGCGGTGCTGTTTGCGATTCAGGGCTTTTCCTGGCTGTACAGCCGCAAGAAGACGGACATGTACATGAGTGTGCCTGTATCCTCCGGAAAGAGATACTTTACTATTTACCTGAATGGAATCGGTATTTTTGCAGGCTGCTATTTCTGCACGCTTCTTATGGTGCTTGCAGTGGGCGCAGCGCTGGGGGTCCTGTCGGGAAAAACTATACTGGTTGCCCTGGGTGCCTTTTTATGCAATATGATTTTTTTTGCAGCGGTCTATAACCTTTCTGTGATCGCTGTAATGATGACAGGAAATGTGCTTGTTACACTGCTTGCCTGCGGCTCCTTTTTCATGTATGAGTATATGCTCCGTTTCCTGTTGGACGGGATGCGTTCCGCTTTTTTCAGAACCTACTGTTCCTTTGCGGATGTTATGGATAAGTCATGGACATCGCCGATATTGACCTATTCCCTGGGACAATTCTCTGCAAACAGCTATTGTACCGGAGGGGGCAGCAGATATCTGCGGCTTTTTATGGAAGATCTGGCCCTGGTTGCCGTACAGGCAGTTGTATACGGCGTACTTGCCTATATTTTATACCGGAACAGGAAAGCGGAGGCTGCAGGGAAGTCCATGGCCTTTACCAGAAGCAAAAGTGTGGTGAAACTGCTGCTGATGATTCCGGTTACCCTTATGGCTGGACTGTGGTTCAGAGGGCTTTCCGGCGGAAGTATTTTTTTCACTGTTCTGGGAATGCTTATCGGACTGCTGCTTTGTCATGGGTTGATACAGATTATTTATGAGTTCGACATCCGTTCCGTGCTGATGAAAAAGTGGCATCTGTTTGTGGCAGGCGGCGCGGCAGCATTTATTTTCTGCTTCTTTTATTTTGATTTTTCAGGTTATGATACATATATTCCTGAGACCGAGGATATTGCCAGCGTGGCTTTTACCCTCCAGAATGATATTTATGGCTTTGTTAATTATGACAGATTATTCCAGAAGGATATCTACTATGTGAATCATGGGGAATATATGTTGGAACATATGGCTTCGGAGGATACGGATACCATAGAGGCGGTAAGGACTATCGTCCGGAAGGATCATGAAGCCAATCTGGATATGAGCGTATACCATAAAGATTATACGCTTGTATATATCCGCTATAATCTGACAAACGGTAAATCTGTCTGCAGGACTGCAGCGGTAAACCTGCGGGAAGTTCTTCCGGAAATGGATGCTGTTTTTGCGGACAGAGCCTATCAGCTCGCCCGCTACCAGATCAATGATCCCCTCATGATGGAAAATTCGGATCAGCTGTCGGCTGTTTACAGCAACGGTCTGGAAGAGGTAAATTATCTGGGGGATATGGGCCAGCTGCTCAGGGTCCTCAGTGATGAGCTGAATAAATACAGCTGTACCATGATGATGAACGAACTGCCGCTGGGCAGCCTGCGGATTAAATATCAGCTGCCGGGAGCGCCGGAAGAAATGTATTATTCCTGGAGCTATCCGATCTACCGGGAATTTGATGATATGCTTGCGCTTTTAAAGGAACAGGGAGCTTATGTGGAAGTTAGTGAAGACGGCATCTTCATCGATCCGGACAAGGTAGTCAGCATTACTGTTACCTGCTATAATCTGAAGGACAGCGATATCTCCTATTCGGCGGACGGAAGCCGTTCTGTCAGCTATTCCAATGAACAGGCTGTTACGGAAACCTTTACAGATCCGCAGGATATCAGGATGATAGCCCCCGCGCTGTATCCCGCCATGCTTATGGATATTTCAGGCGGATATATCACAGGGCGTCTCCAGGATGAAAATTATGATATCAGCGTGGTATTTAAACCCGGCGTGAAATACAATACACCGAATATCAGATTCATCCCTGTGCCGGAGAAATTTCCTGATTTCGTTATCGAAAAGACATCGCCCGCACAATAAGGCGCTGCCGAAAGCAAAATTTTTCTTATAAATTGCATACCGTAAGGTTAAAAATCCCTTTTTCGGAAAATACTATGTAGGATAGAAAAATCTGTCCGCGTGGTTTGCCGGAAAAGGGATTTTTCCACTGATTTTAAAGCTGCTTTTGGCAGCAGAAAGAGAGGAGGCGTCCCTTCGGGCCGCCGGGGAAACCTTCGGTTTCCCACTGATTTTAAAGCTGCCCTGCGGCAGCAGAAAGAGAGGAAGGTATGCATTTGTTTTTGGAGATTACTGATGTACGTGCGAGAGAAATTCTGGATTCCAGGGGAAATCCGACGGTTGAGGCGGAGGTGACTTTGGAAAATTCGGTTACCGGCAGGGCGGCGGTTCCTTCCGGCGCGTCCACTGGACAGTTTGAAGCGGTGGAGCTGCGTGACGGGGAGACCCGGTATTTCGGCCTGGGCGTGCAGAAAGCGGTGAAGAATGTGAATACAAAGCTGAGAGAAGCTCTGCTTGGAAAGAATGCCCTCTGCCAGCTTGAGATAGATCGTATCCTCATGGATGCCGATGGTACGGATAATAAAGGAAACCTGGGTGCAAACGCAACATTGGGAGTTTCCATGGCAGTGGCGAAAGCCGCGGCAAAAACACTTGAGCTTCCGCTGTATCAGTATCTGGGCGGGATACATGCAAGACAGCTGCCGGTTCCCATGATGAATATCCTCAATGGAGGCAAGCATGCAGACAATACGGTGGATCTGCAGGAATTCATGATAATGCCGGTTCAGGCCGATACCTTTGCCGATGGTCTTCGTGTTTGTGCGGAAATTTACCATAACCTGAAAAAAATATGTAAAGAGAGAGGCCTATCCACGGCAGTAGGAGATGAAGGAGGCTTTGCCCCCGATTTGGGAAGCTCATCCGACGTTCTTCGTTTGATTGTGGAATCCATAGAAGCAAGCGGCTATGCTCCCGGCCAGGATATCAAAATTGCAATCGATGCGGCGGCAAGCGAGCTGTATGATGAAAAAACAAAACGCTATTATTTCCCGGGAGAAAGCAGGATGAGCGGAAGCGAGGTCTACAGGGATTCGGAAGCCATGGTAGATTATTATGAGCAACTCATCCGTGAATTCCCGATTTTGTCCATAGAGGACGGGCTGTTTGAGGATGACTGGGATGGCTGGAAAATGCTCACTGAAAGACTGGGAGAGCAGGTTCAGCTGGTTGGAGACGATCTTTTTGTTACGAATACCAAACGGCTGGATGCGGGGATCAAACTGGGCGTTGCCAATGCGATACTGATAAAGGTGAATCAGATAGGCACGCTGTCCGAAGCCTTTGAAGCCATCAGCATGGCCCAGAAAAACGGCTACAAAACGATTATATCCCACAGATCGGGCGAAACGGAGGACACCACCATTGCAGACATCGCTGTTGCGGTGAATGCAGGGCAGATTAAGACAGGCGCGCCCTGCAGGACGGACCGGGTGGCAAAATATAATCAGCTGCTTCGCATTGAAGAAGAACTGGGCTGCGCTGCTTGTTATAAAGAACCTTTTAATAAAATCTGATTAGAATTGCTATATTAATAGAAGAAACAGGAGAAACGGGGCTGTATCCCAGGTGGATGCGCTCCGTTTCTTATTTGGTAAAAAAATAAAAAATTGCCTTAATTTGTACGATTGTGTAATAAATTTTTGGAAATTCACGTTTTGCCAGGGAAAATTCTTGCATCGAAGTTAGTATTGTGGTATATTTGAAAAGCTGGTATGATATAGATCTGTGTAATATTAGACAGATGATGTTACGACAGCAGCAGAAAATTCTGTGGGGTCCGCAGGATTTTAAATTGCAGGACGGCTGGTTTCCCAGGCGTCATTGTTTAGTGCCTGAGTGTCCGCACGAGAATAATACATGTGTTTCTGTGGAAGACACAACAGGCAGGAAGGTCAGTTTTTAAAAAAACAGCCATTGCTGTCGCTGGACTGTATTACTCAGAAGGAACAATGGCCAGTACAAACAGAAAAGGAGTGTTTCAGTTGACAAAATACGTTGTAAAGAGAATCCTTCTCGCAATAGTAACCATACTGATTGTCTGCGGTATCACATTCTTTGCCATGAATGCGATCCCCGGAGGACCTTTCGATGGTGAGAAGGCAGTATCCCCGGAGGTTAAAGCAGCTCTGGAAAAAAGGTACAATCTGGATAAGCCCATACCTGAACAATTTGTGATCTATATGAACAACCTGCTTCACGGAGACTTTGGAATTTCCACCAAGACAGGCCGTGATATTAAGACTCTGATCTTCGAATCCTTCCGGGTTTCTGCAAAGCTTGGAGGCATGGCGATTCTGGTCGCTCTTGCGTTAGGTCTTGTTTTCGGCAGCCTTGCGGCTTTGACGAGAAATAAGCTTCCTGACCGTTTGATTATCTTTTTTTCAACCCTGTTTACGTCCCTGCCCAGTTTCGTGTTTGCCACGCTGCTGTTGCTGGTGTTCTGTGTCCAGCTGAAGTGGATACCGGTATGGGATGCCAATCATCAGAATTATATCCTTCCGGTCATTGCGCTGGCAGCATATCCAATGGCTTATATTACGCGTCTTACCAAGACCAGCATGCTTGACGTTATGGGACAGGATTATGTCCGTACGGCGAGAGCGAAAGGCGTTGCCCGCTGGAAGGTTATCTTTAAGCATACATTAAGAAATGCCCTGATCCCCGTTATCACTTATGTGGGACCGATGACGGCATCCATTCTGACAGGTTCCCTTGTTGTGGAGAAAATCTTCACCATCGGCGGACTCGGCGCGAAATTCGTAGACGGCATCACTAACCGTGATTATCCCATGATTATGGGTACGACCATTTTCCTGGCGGTACTGATGGTAACCATGAATTTAGTGACGGATATTGTCTACAAGCTTGTAGACCCCCGTATTAAACTTGATTAAGGAGGAGGCCAGTAATGGATAAAGTAAAAAATATAGATGAAATGCCGAAAAAGTCTCCTTTGAGCTTACAGATAGATTTAAAGAAATTTGAGAAAGCTACAGAGGAAGAGAAGAAGCAGCAGGATGTCATGAGCGAATCCGTTTCCTTCTTCCGTGACGGCATGCGTAAATTGATGAGGAATCCCCTTGCGGTAGGCAGTATTATCGTTCTTTTGCTTATCGTTGCAATGATTCTGATTGTACCTCATGTAGTGCCGTATTCTTATTCCCAGATCATTTCCGTAAATGGAAAACGTGACAAGACCGCTTCCAATATGGCGCCTTTCCAGTATTCTGATAAGGAACAGGCCTATATTGCAGAAGGCGGAAAGGTGTTCCCTCATATTATGGGTACCGATGAAATGGGCCGTGACTACTTTGTACGTGTTGTTTATGGTACCAGGGTTTCACTGACGGTGGGTGTGTTTGCCGCGATTATTGTTCTGATAATAGGCGTGCTGTACGGAAGTATTTCTGGTTATTTCGGCGGCAAGACCGACCTTATTATGATGCGTATTGTAGATATTATATATTCCCTTCCGGATATGCTGATGGTAGTATTGCTTTCAGTCGTACTCCGTGAGGTGCTGAATGTGGATCAGTTCCCGGCGCTGCAGAAGATAGGTACGAATATGATTTCCCTGTTTATTGTATTCGGACTTCTGTACTGGACAGGTATGGCAAGACTTGTACGCGGGCAGATCCTGACAATCAAACAGAATGAATATGTTCTGGCAGCCAAGGTCAGCGGAGCAAAATCAGGCAGAATTATCCGCAAGCATATCCTGCCCAACTGCATCAGTGTTATCATTATTTCCGCAGCCCTGCAGATTCCGTCCGCAATTTTTACGGAGTCCTTCCTGAGCTTTATCGGTCTGGGCGTTCAGGCTCCCATGCCTTCTCTTGGTTCCCTGGCCAATGCGGCTAGAGCGGGTATCAGCGTATATCCTTACAAGCTGATTTTCCCGTCCCTGCTTATCTGTCTGATTACCCTGGCTTTCAACCTGCTGGGTGATGGTCTGCGTGATGCATTTGACCCGAGATTAAGGAGATAATAAAATGAGTGATAATATACTTTCGGTAAAAGATCTTCGTACCTCCTTTACAACTGATAATGGGGAGGTAATGGCTGTAAACGGTATTTCTTTTAATCTTGACAAAGGGAAAATCCTGGGTATTGTAGGAGAATCCGGATCCGGGAAATCCGTTACGGCATATTCAATTATGCGTATCCTTGAGAGCAACGGCAGCATTAAGGGCGGCCAGGTGCTCTATAAAGGAGAAGATGTAACTAAATTTTCAGAAAAGAAGATGAGGGAGTTCCGCGGAAAATGCTGCTCCATTATTTTCCAGGATCCCATGACCAGCCTGAATCCCGTATTCACCGTGGGCAACCAGCTTCGGGAAGCGATTGAGCTTCATACGGACAGAAAAGGCAAAGAGGCGGAAGCGCGTGCCGTGGAAATGCTCACCCTTGTGGGCGTGAATGAACCTGAAAAGCGTGTAAAGCAGTATCCTTACGAACTTTCCGGCGGTATGCGTCAGCGTGTCATGATCGCCATGGCGCTGGCATGTGAACCGGATATCCTGATCGCTGATGAACCGACTACTGCTCTGGATGTTACCATTCAGGCGCAGATACTGGAACTGATGCAGGAACTGCAGAAGAAGCTGGGAATGGCGATTATCATGGTAACCCATGATCTGGGTGTTATTGCAGATATGTGCGATGAAATTATCGTTTTGTACGGCGGACGTGTGTGTGAAAGAGGTACGGCAGAAGATATTTTCTATCGCCCTTGTCATGAATATACGAAGGGGCTTCTGCGTTCCATCCCGAACGTGGACAGAATCGGTGAAAAGCTGATCCCGATTCCGGGTACTCCCATTAACCTGCTGAATATGCCCAAGGGCTGTGCTTTCTGCCCCCGCTGTGAAAATGCCATGAAGATCTGTATTGAGGAGGTTCCCCAGGAAATGCAGATGCCTGACGGACATTACGCATCCTGCTGGCTGAATGTAAAGGCCGCAATGGAGGCGGAGCAAGGAGGCAGAAAACATGAGTAAAGAAGCAAAAACAACGAATAAAAGCGAATATCTGGTTGAGGTCAAGGATCTCAAACAGTATTTTCCCATAAAAGTCGGTTTCATGAAAACTATTCCCTTAAAAGCGGTGGACGGCGTATCCTTTGCTATCAAACCCGGCGAAACACTGGGAATGGTAGGTGAATCCGGCTGCGGCAAGACAACGGTAGGACGTTCTCTTTTAAGACTGTATACGCCCACCGGCGGAGAAGTATTTTATAACGGGGAAAAAGTGGATGGTTCCACCGTCAGGCATATGAGAAAAGAAATGCAGATGGTATTCCAGGATCCCTACTCCTCCCTGAATCCCCGTATGACGGTAGAGGATATTATCGGAGAGCCTCTGGATGTACACAAGCTCTATACCTCCCGGGGAGAACGCCGTGACAAAATCATCAACCTGATGGAACTGGTCGGACTGAATGCGGAGCATGCTACCCGTTATGCCCATGAGTTCTCAGGCGGACAGCGCCAGCGTATCGGTATTGCAAGGGCGCTGGCAACGGATCCCAAATTCATTGTCTGTGATGAAGCGGTCAGTGCGCTTGACGTTTCCATTCAGGCGCAGGTTATTAATATGTTTGAAGAACTGCAGGAGAAGCTGGGCGTTGCATATCTGTTTATCGCCCACGACCTGTTGGTAGTGCATCATATTTCAGACAGAATTGCAGTTATGTATCTGGGAAGAATCGTGGAGATTGCGGATTCCAACGAACTCAACGAGAATCCGATCCATCCCTATACCCAGTCGCTTTTAAGCGCAGTGCCTTATCCTGATCCGAAAATGGCAAGGGAAAGGCATCGTATCGTGCTGGAGGGAGATGTGCCAAGCCCGCTGCATATGCCCAGCGGATGCGCATTCCGCACTCGCTGTAAGTACGCAACAGAGCAGTGTGCAAAGGAATGTCCTCCCCTGACAGACAGAGGCGACGGACATCAGGTTGCATGCTGGAATAAATAAGCAATAACAGCGGGAACGGCTGCTTTGCCGTATCCCGCTGTAAGCATAAATATTGTAAGAAGGGCTGATAACCGCAAATTTTTGGCCGGAACCGCCTTTTTTCTGCAATATTTATCCTGTTTTTCAAATTTTGATACAATTTGTTCTTTCTTTTTTGAAAAGGACGTTGTATAATAAATCGTATCTATTATTATTCATGGGAGGAAATGATTATGAAGAAAAAGTATCTGGCATTAGCGCTGGCTGCTTCCATGGTTGTAAGTACCCTGGCCGGATGTGGTTCCAATAACGCATCTACCGGTGATACCCCTGCAACTACAGCAGAAACCACCGCAGAATCTTCAGCTGAAACAACAGCAGCAGAAGAATCCACCGTAGCAGAAGAAGCAGGAACGACCGCACATGGCCCGTCCAGCGAAGCAGCACCTGCTTGGGAGCAGTATGATGAAAGAATCGCTGCAATCAGACTGGAAACAGATCTGGAGAAGCGTGAAGCGCTTATGCATGAAGCAGAAGACGAGCTGATGAGCACATGGGCTGTTATTCCGCTTTACTATTATAATGATGTTTATCTTCAGAAGACTGATGTAGAAGGTATCTATGCTAACCTGTTTGGTTTCAAGTATTTTGGATTTGCAACCACACCTACCAATACGCTGGCACTTCAGATTGCATCTGAACCCAACAAACTGGATCCGGCTCTGAACTCCACAGTAGACGGTGCATGTCTTGCAATCCTGGCTTTCTCCGGATTGTTCATGTATGATGAGAATGGACAGCTTACACCCGATCTTGTAGATACATATGAGATGTCTGAAGATGGCCTGACCTATACCTTCACTATGAAGGACGGTCTGAAATGGTCCGATGGCACAGAGCTGACTGCCAAAGATGTTGAGTACAGCTGGCAGAGACTTGCTAATCCTGATACAGGAGCTGACTATGCATACCTGACCACCGTTATTAAGACCAAAGATGACGGAACTCTGGATGTTGCTGCTTCTGAAGACGGCAAGACCTTTACCGTTAACCTTGTAGCTCCTTGTGCATACTTCCTTGACCTGTGTGCATTCCCTGCATTCTATCCTGTTCCTCAGGCTAACATCGAAAGCGCTGAAGGATATGCTGAGAACCCGGGAGCATGGTGTACAGAAGCTGGCTTCGTATCCTCTGGCCCGATGGTTTGTACAGGATGGAAGCACAATGAATCCATGACTTATGAGAAGAACCCTAACTACTATGCAGCTGACAAGGTTTCTCTTGAAAAAGTTGAATTCATGCTCAGCAGCGATGATACAGCTATTTACAATGCATTCAAGGATGGTTCCCTGCAGTTCTCAGATACTATCGCAACAGATATGATGGCAACTGTAAAGGATACACCTGAATTCCACAAGATTCCTACTCTGGGAACATACTACTGCGGATTCAATGTTAACAGTGATCTGTTCAAGGGCAAGACCATTCAGCAGGCAGCTGATATGAGAAAAGCTCTGAGCCTGTTAATCGACCGTCAGTATATTGTTGATACAATTGCACAGGCTGATCAGGAAATCGCCAATACCTTCATCCCTACCGGAATGTCTAATGGTAACGGTGGTGAATTCAGAATGAATGATGATGCTTATACCTATCCTGTAGAAGATAAAGTTGGTTATTATGACCCTGAACTGACAGACGCTAATATTGAAGAAGCTCAGGCTCTTCTTGAAAGCGCTGGATATGTATTTGATGAAAACGGCATGCTGTCCCCTGAAACTCCTATCAACATGACATACCTTACCAACGATTCCGAAGGTAACGTAAAGATTGGTGAAGCTATTCAGCAGGATCTTGCAGCTATCGGTGTTAATGTGACTGTTGAGACTCGTGAGTGGTCCGTATTCCTTGATGAAAGAAAGCAGGGACAGTTCGACTTCTGTCGTGAAGGCTGGCTGGCAGACTACAATGACCCGATCAACATGCTGGAAATGTGGGAAACCGATTCCGGTAACAACGATATGCAGTTTGGTAGATAATCATATAGATTACCACTTTCTGGATATGTGATTGAATAATTAAAGGGCCTGTGCGCTGTGTGCGGCGTACAGGTTCTTTTTTTAACTGTTCAGTTCCTTCACAGTAACCGGCGTGTAGTAACAGTTCAGACCTGTCTGGCCTGTTACGGCATGTACAGCATTTTTGAATTATTTTATTTTATATATTGTAAATATCCGTCTGATGTGGTAAACTAACAATTGCTTGGCATTAGGAGGTGTAGAAATGGCAGTTCTGAGAATAATATTAACAGTGCTTTTTATAATAATTTGTATTGCATTGACAGTTTTGGTACTGATGCAGGAAGGCAAAGCGGCCGGTCTGGGAGCTATCAGCGGTGCGGCAGAGACATATTGGGGAAAGAACAAGGGACGTTCCATGGAAGGAACTTTAGTAAAGATTACCAAGTACCTTGCAATCTCCTTTATTGTTATTGCAGCAATTCTGAATATATCCAAATTTTAACTACCAAAGCACTCTTGTATGCAAACAGGGGTGCTTATTTTTTTCCGGTCTGCGCAGGCTTTACCGGGGAAAACTGCGCTGCATTACAGAAACAGAGGAGTTATGACAGAAAATAAAACAGAAGCCAGAAAACTTAAGGTGCTGGGCCTGATGGAAGACCCCAGCTATGTCCCTATGCGTGAAAAGGAACTTGCCTGCATCATGCTGGTAGAGCCGGAGGATCGTCCCGAATTCAAAAGGATCCTGCAGGAGCTCCTTTCAGAAGGGAAAATTCAAATTAATAAAAGAGGAAGATATTCTAAACCTGAACAGCAGCTTTTGACGGGGGTTTTTACCAGTCATCAGAAGGGATTCGGGTTTGTGCAGATAGACGGACGGGAAGAAGACCTTTATGTCCCTGAGGATTGTGTTAACGGTGCGTATCATCTGGATACGGTAGAAGTACGCCTGCTTCCCGGACAGCATGGGCAGAGACAGGAAGCGGAAGTATGCCGTATTATAGCAAGAGGCATGTCCCATGTTGTTGGGACCTATCAGAAGAGCCGCAGCTTTGGATTCGTCATTCCTGATAACAGTAAGCTGCCTTCGGACATCTTTGTATCCCAGGAACGTTCCAAAGGGGCTGTGAGCGGTTCAAAAGTCGTTGTGGAAATCACTGATTATGGCGGAAGCCGCCGGAAAAGCCCGGAGGGAAAAGTGGTTGAAATACTTGGCCACATCAATGATCCGGGCGTTGATATTATGTCCATTGTAAGAAGCTTTGATCTTCCGGAAGGTTTCCCGGAGAAGGTGATGAACCAGGCGCAGCGCTGCGGTACTGAGGTTACGGAAGCAGACCGGGCCGGAAGGCTTGATCTGCGGGAGTTGACTATGGTAACCATTGATGGTGAAGATGCCAAAGATCTGGATGATGCAGTAAGCCTGGAGAGGGATGGAGAGAATTATTGCCTGGGCGTCCATATCGCAGATGTCTCCAACTATGTGCAGGAAAATTCCGCATTGGACAGAGAAGCCTTAAAAAGAGGCACCAGCGTGTATCTTGTGGACAGGGTAATCCCCATGCTCCCGCATGCACTGTCCAATGGTATCTGTTCGCTGAATGAAGGAGAGGACCGCCTTGCTTTGAGCTGCCTTATGACGGTAAACCATAAAGGAGAAGTGGTGGATTACCGCATAGCTGAAAGCGTTATCCGTGTGGACCGCCGGATGACCTACACAAGTGTTGCAAAAATTCTTGAAAAGGAAGACCCGGAGGAATGTGCCGCTTATGAAGAATTTGTCCCTATGTTCCGGGATATGGCTTATTTGTCTTCCGTAATCAGAGAGAGGCGCCGCCGCAGGGGAGCAATTGATTTTGAGTTCCCCGAAAGTAAAATAATCCTGGATCAATCCGGGCATCCGCTGGAGATAAAGCCTTATGAACGGAATACGGCTACTAAGCTGATTGAAGATTTTATGCTGCTGGCCAATGAGACGGTAGCACAGCACTTTTACTGGCTTCAGACGCCGTTTGTTTACCGGACCCATGATAATCCGGATCCGGAAAAGGTGCACCGTCTCAGCCTTTTTATCAATAATTTCGGTTATACCATGAAGACGGGGCAGGAAGAGATACACCCGAAGGAACTGCAGAAGCTCCTGGATAAGGTGGAAGGAACGCCGGAGGAGGCGCTGATCAGCAGGCTGACGCTGCGCAGCATGAAGCAGGCGAAGTATACAACGGAATGCACGGGCCATTTTGGACTGGCGAGCCAATATTACTGTCATTTTACATCTCCCATACGGCGCTATCCCGATTTGCAGATTCACCGCATCATTAAGGAACAGCTTCGCGGGAGACTGGATGAGGACAGAACGGCACACTATCAGCAGATTCTTCCCCAGGTGGCAAAGCAGTCAAGCCAGCTGGAACGGAGGGCGGATGAAGCCGAACGTGAAACTGATAAACTGAAGAAAACAGAATATATGGAACAGCATGTGGGAGAGATTTATGAAGGCGTGATTTCAGGTGTGACGGCCTGGGGACTCTATGTGGAGCTGCCTAATACCGTGGAGGGCCTGGTTCATGTATCCATGCTGCCCGGGGATTATTACTATTATGATGAAGCCGCCTGCGAGATGCGGGGAACCCAGACCGGGAAAGCATATAAGCTGGGAGAAAAGCTGAAAGTAAAAGTGAAATTTGCGGACAGGTTTACACGGACTATAGATTTTGTCCTGCCGCATGAAGAAGAGGGGATTGACGATGGCGAAGGAAGCACAGAAACTGGTTGCCAATAATAAAAAAGTTTTTCATGATTATTTCGTGGAAGAGAAATATGAAGCCGGCCTGGTGCTGCACGGAACGGAGGTAAAATCACTCCGTATGGGTAAATGCAGCATCAAGGAGGCATTTATTACCGTAGATAAGGGCGAAGTATTCATAAATGGAATGCATGTCAGCCCGTATGAAAAAGGAAATATTTTTAATAAGGATCCGCTCCGGGTGAGAAAGCTGCTCATGCATAAGGCGGAAATTATGAAGCTGACTGGAAAGGTGGCGGAAAAAGGTTACACTTTAATGCCGCTCCAGGTATATTTCAGGGACGGAAGGGCTAAAATTGAAATAGGCCTTTGCCGAGGCAAGAAAATGTATGATAAGCGGCAGGATATTGCTAAAAAGGATGCCAGAAGGGATACGGAGAGGGAATTCAAGGTGAAGAATCTTTATTGATTCCCGCCGGTGCGCCTTGACAAGAGCAGAAAAGGTGTGTATACTAACGGTACCAAAAGTTTTTAATTGAATAAGGGGTAGTCAAGGTTTCGACAGGGGTCTTGCAGCTGGAGAAGCTATCCGCAGGAATGCGTTAAATCCAAACCTAAATACAAACGCTGAAGACAATACTTTAGCTTACGCAGCAGCTTAATGCTGTGTTGTCTGACTTAGAGCACCTACACTTTAAGACTCAGGCATCGACTTTGTAGGAAACGGCACAGGCAAAGCTTTGAGCCTGTGGACGTATTATGAAGCTACTGAAGTTAACCGGATGTCAATTTCCGGTTAATGGAGGGAATGTCTAAGAATTGACTATGATAGTAGAAGGACAGGGAATGGGCTTTTGGACACGGGTTCGACTCCCGTCTACTCCATCGGAAAAGTACCGTATTTACGGTGCTTTTTTTATTTCGTGTTGCATTTCGTGTTGTATTTTAGGATATATCTTGAGCAAACTTCTGGTATTTATCGCGTATGGATGGCGTATCTTTTAAACCCATAGCCTTTAGCCATTCCGTGTAACCGGGTAAGGATTCTGAAACATTTTCATTCATGCTAATTTGTCTTTCAAAATAATCATCAATAATATTGTCCACACGCTGTCTTTCCTCAGAAAAGGTTTGCATGTATGTTTTCTTCATAACAGCATCTGTTTTCCAACCTCCCCGTTCCTGCGCATATTTATCCGGTATTTTTAGCATGGCCATGACAGATGCGTTTACGTGACGTAAATCATGAAAGGAAATATGCGGAAGATTATTTTTCTTAAGTAATCGGCTGAACTTATTGGAAACAGCTTTTCCGCTCATCGTGACAAGCTGGTCAGTCTGCACGTTGTCTATAAGCAGCTTTATATACGATGGAATACGATGGCGGCGGGTCCGAGTATATTCTTTAGCCTGTTTTTTCGAAATGTCCTTTCCACCCACATGTACTACCACTTCAACTATAGTAATATAGTCACCCTGGATGGACTTTGACTTTGTAAGTCCCTTTATTTCTGATATGGTAAAACTTAGCCACATAGCCAGCAAAACAGGCAGTTCAATTTCTGTACCATGCACCACATTAAAAATAACTTCAGGAGGAATCAGCTCTTTAATATGATTTACTTTTGCAGGCAATTTTACATCAGTACTAAGTTTAGGATGATATAGGCCTAAAACTGCTGTAAGCAGGCCATATTCGTTCGAAACAGTTTTTGGTGATATTGGCTGCCCCTTGCTTCTTTTGCTCGTAGATGGGCGTTTAGACTCCTTATTAACGGCTTCCTTCAGCTTTTCATTGGTTATATCCCGGATCCGCAGATCCATTAAATCTTGAAATCCATTATCACGAATAATTTCGTAGCCTTTTATTGTGGTTGGAGATAAAACAGCGTCAGAGTCTGATATATATTTATTGATAGCATCACGAAGCGTCATTTTGGTGTACTGGTGACTTTTTTTAGACTCCAAAAAGTCAAGAGCCGCCTTTTCTGCATCCAGTTTACCAAAACGAGACGGATCGTCAGAAGTAAAGGACTCATAAATTCTCTTCTGCTTTTGCTTTCCGGTTTTCGGGTCGATGATAGGATTGCCGTTTGCATCGAAGAGCATTTCTGTGTGACTGTAGGCCTGACAGCGCCAGGAACCGGATGGTAATTTTTTTGCTGTTGGCATAGGTATACCTCCTAAAATTTTGTATAAAAATAACACCTGTACAGGTGCCGTAGGTTTGTGGTAAAATAATCTTGTTGAGGGATGCTTTACCGGCCTCCTGGCCTGTACAGTATTCGATTTTTCCGCTCTGGCGTTCCCCAACGCTGGGGCGGTTTTTATTTATGAATTTAATAAAAGCGCATTCAGTTCATGGTTTCATCTACAATTTGCTGAATCTCATCGTCCGAAAAGTCATTTATGCCTAAAAAGGTTCCACGGTTTGATGCTACGATTTGTACAGCCTGCGTACATCGTTCGATATTCTCTTCAACTTTAGATAGATCACTAGTTTTCTTGCTATCTATATATTTTAGCAGTGATTCCGCCATTGTCTGTTCGACAATTATATAATCCTTGCAGGATTCTAAATAAGATTTCCCATTTTCATCGGAAACAGAAGGCGGGTTTCCCCAAGTTTCTTGAACATAGTCCCTAAAGTCCTTTGTGGCATTATAAAAATCTAATTCGGAGATGCTTCCATCACTATATCCAGCCATTACCTCCAGAAGATTATTGTGTGCGGTTATTATAGGATAAACATAATCCCAAATTTTAGTATCGATGTCTTTTGCCTCATCTTTGGTCAAAGAAGAAGACAAGGTTTCCGTATTTTCAGTGTTGGCATCTAACTGCGATGGAGTAACATTATCAGTCTTACCAACTCCTTTCTTAGCTGAACTGACAATCAATCCTATTACAAAAGGGATAAAGATGAAAGCTAATAGCGCTATAAGGCATCCAGAACCTTTCTTTTTTGTAGATTGTGGTATGCCATTATTATTTTGAACCACAGTTGGGCCAGGCGTATTGGCGCGATTGGCCATCGCTGACCCAGTTGGCCTTTGAGGCTGTACTTGATTTGGTCGGCCACAATTAGGACATGCTGGAGCAAGGTCTGAAAACTCTTTCCCGCAATCGGGACATTTGATAAGTGCCATAGTATTTTCCTCTTTTCTTATAAGATTATTAAAATGCCTGTCGGCTATTTCAACTATAATTATATGGTACATTAACTAATCCGGTATTTGTTTTTCAAAATTATCTATAAATCTTTTGATTTTATTTATCAACTCCCAGGGTCTTTCGTCTTCTTCGTTGTGGGAAATCCTCATAATTTCAAGGTCACAAACAATACTAACACTTGAGCGTATAGCAGTGACCCATTCTAGGTAAGTGTATTCATCCTCTGATCTATTCATGGGTTTTTCCTTTTTCTCATTTTTATGCTATCAAGTCGAAGACCGCTAGAGCTGGCTCAAAATATATGACGTAGTTATCCAAAATGGTGTACTGTCCGAATTTAGAATGGAAGTAATCCAGTGCATCCTGTAGGAAATCTTCTGTTACATCTAAAGTGTCCGCCATTTCATAAAGACTTCGGCAGCCATTACGATAGGCTTTTATTATTCCCCTTAGGCCCACACGGTCATTATAGGCCCAAATCTTTCCGCGTTTTTCCTGCTTTGCATTATTTGGAAGATTTTGATTCAGAATGTCTCCAGCTCCTGTGAAATGATGACCCAATTCCTCTGATGTTGCGCATGATTTTCCTACAGTAAGCATGTCCCTACGAATGAAGATAGTATCATTCATTATTCTTCCGTTTCTTCCTTTGAAATCCATCTCGATAACGGATATCCCTAATTGGTCAGCTCTATCTATTAATGTTTCATAACAATCCATATTTGCACCTCCTCAGCAAGTATATCAAAAATAGCGTCCTATAAATTGGACTCTCCTTTATTTCTAAAATATTCCTGAATGAGGTTTTCATCGTAATCGAGGTCTTCCTGGGTTACAGGCTGGTCCGTTCTGGTCTGGGCGGCATTTACTTTCAGGTAATCAGGTTCCGGTTCCTGTACAGCAGCGGGGAAGGGCTGGACATCCGCTGAAGTATACTTATTGTCAAGAGTAAGTAGTCTCACTTGCTCCGTAGCAGTTTGTTTACCCAAACTGTTTAACTGTTCATAGTAAAATAAGATATCTGATTTTCTTTCAATTATTTTGGAATCGTCTTCCTCTGCCCATCCCATAAGATATGCAGGGCTTGTATTCAGGGCATCAGCAAGCTTGAGTATTTTATCACGTTTCATATTAGCAATGATTCCGTTTTCCCATTTACGTACAGTGCTTTTCCCTACGCCTACCTTATTGCCTAATTCTTCAAGGGTCATATCGTTTTGTAAGCGTAATAGATGAATTTTTTCTCCCATATCCATAGTTCTTACCGCCTTTGTTTTTATGAAACTACTATATCACAAATGTGTCTTTTACGCAACATACAAATAAGATTTCAATTAAAAAGTGTCCTAAAAGACAAAAAGCCTATTGACATCAGGGAATTATCATGCTATGGTTGTAGTGTCCTAAAAGACACTTACAAGGAGGTGAATGAGAATTGAACAAATATAAGCTGGAATATGAAATGAGATCAAGAGGCGTTACAATTGAAAAACTTTGCACTGATATTGGTATGAGCCGTTCTGCTTTCTATAGGAAGTGTAAAGGATTATCAGAATTTACTCAGGGAGAAATTCAGGCTATTGTAGATTATTTAGATCTTAAATCGCCAATGGGAATTTTTTTTGAAGAAAAAGTGTCCTTAAAGACACAAGAGGAAGGTGGCTATGAAAACTGAATATTGGAATGGTTATCCAATCCGCTTCATTGAAAAGGATGGAGAGTGGTGGGCAGTAGCAGTTGATGTAACGAAAGCGCTTAATGTCGGCAATACAACAATGGCTTTGAAAAGAATCAATGAAGAGGACAAAGCCCTCATTTCTATTGAGGGCATAAGTAAAGGCAATGACATGACAAACATCCTTTCTGAATTTGGAATTTATGATTTGGTTTTTACAAGCCATAAGCCAGAAGCAAAAAGCTTCAAACGGTGGGTATTCACTGTACTGAGGACGCTCCGCCAATCATCCGGCCTTGAAGGATTTCAGATATTCCGGATGCTGGACAAAGAGCATCAGAAGGAAATGATGGGTAAGCTGAGCCATTCGCTGCAGCATCCGGTCAGGGTTGACTTCATCAAGGCGAATACGATAGTAAACAAGGCCGTGTCTACAAAATACGGTTACCCGAAGATGGTCAAAAAAGCAGACATGTCCCCGGCTATGCTGGTGGACAGGCAGGGCCTTCTGGAAAGCACGGTTGAGCTTATGGGCTTCAAGGAAAAATACCATCTGGATTTATCGGTCAGTAAGGAAGTGTACAAGATGGTCTCTGGAGCTTGTGAAAAGACAGGATGAAGAGTAGAACAAATCAATAGTAAATTATTGTAAAGAGAGGAAGGTGAAGAAAAATGAATGGAACAATTGGCGGATTAAACGATTATGCCCTTAAAATGTGCCTTTGCGATAAGGAGAAGATATTGAAAGCAGTTGAGGGATGTGTGCTTGCAATGGGCGAATTGACCATTGCTGAAAGCAAAGTAGCAAGAACGCATCTGGACAACGTTATGGAAAATATGTATAAACGCAGCCCAGACACGTTAATAGGCACTATTCAGCGTGATTTAGAATGTCGTTCTCATGAATGACGAAGTTGTATGCGTAATTGTAGGCCTCGATATATTGATTGGACAAGGACAATACATCAGACAATATAACATCTTCGCCATGAAACAATTTTTCGTTATTTGTTACTGAATTTACGTAGGCGGAAGCAATATTATGCGCCGCTATCTCTGGATTGATAGTATGGACTGCATCAATTTCCACGGAAGTTAAGCCGTAATTATTAGCCATAATGTTCTCCTTTCTTCTGTACTCAGCCGCTGCAATGGCCTGTACCTAAAGTATATGAGAAATGTAAAAAATTTACAAGGAGGATAGTTTATGAATGATTTAAGAAAGTCAACAATTACTACTTTGGAAGTGGCAGAAATGATGGAAGTATCACACAACGATATTTTAAGGAAACTGGATGGTCGTAAAGACAGGAAGGGATATATAACCATTATGACTGAAAGCCAAATGGCTGTGAGTGATTATTTTATCCCTTCTGCATATCAGGATGCCAGCGGAAAAGAGAACAAATGCTATGAGGTCACAAAACTTGGTTGTGATTTTCTGGCAAATAAGTCAACCGGAGAAAAGGGTGTGCTGTTTACAGCCAGGTATGTGAAGCGTTTCTATGAAATGGAGAATAACACAATCAATTATCATATTGATGCTGCCACTCTCAAAGGTATTGCCAGCACGGGTAATTTGATTAGGAGTGCCATGCGGGACCAGGGTGCCAAGCCTTACAAAGTTGCCGTGGTGCTGGATTCATTATTTAAACAGAGCGGCCTTTCTCTCCCTTCTGATTTTATCGTTATACCGGAGTATGAACAGGCTGAACTGTCAGACTTTTTGAAATAACGGTTATTCTACAGACTGTGGCCTATAAAAATCATAAAAGAAATGTGGTGATAACATGTCAAAAACAAAACCTTTGGGGGTATACGGAGAACGCAAAAACACTGTACGCTGCATTATCAACGCAGGGATAAAGAGAAGGGCACTCAAAAACGCAGACCTTAAAAGTGCTATCAACGAAAATACCCTGGGCAAAAGAAAAAGGTTGCCGGAAACATTCGTACTCGGTGAACTTTGGCGGATAGATGATATTTTGCATTTTACTGATGCGGAGATTTTACAGATGTTTGGAAGAGTTCCGAAGGAAGGAGGATGAACTGATGTACATACCTGAGTTTTGGTGTGGAGTGATAGCGACGATTACAACAGAGGTAGCTGTATTAATCATTGCGGCTGTATGGCCGCGGAAGAAATAGGAGAAAGGTAAGAAAAATGCTTACAAAAGAAATGGAATTACTGGTAACCGAAAACATGAGTCTTGCGGGCTACGCAGTCAAACAGTTTTTAAGCACGGGAATTGACTATGAAGAACTCTGTTCCCTAGCTTATCTGGGCTTGACGAAGGCAGTCGGAAGCTTTAATGCAGAAAAAGGTAAGTTCGCTACCTACGCGATGCGAGTCATGCGGAATGAGATTCTGATGTATCTGCGGCGGAATAAGAAGCACAGGCAGTGTGTGTCCTATGACGCATTGATGTGTTCAGGTGACGAGGATACTGACACTTTTCTTAGTATTTTTGGATGCGAGGATCCGGAACTGGAACGGGTTGAGAATATAGGCCTGTATGACTTTCTGGTAGAAGATTTATCAGAACTGGAAAAACAGGTTGTAGACCTGATTATCATCCAGGGAAAATCGCAGACGGATTTGGTGCCTCAACTGAGGATGTCCCAGCCCTATATCAGCCGTGTCAAGAGGAGGGCAGTGCGCAAGATGAAAATGAAACTGGTTATGTGAGGGAGGGAGACTATGAAAAAAACAGAGCGCTTGGAACTGGAGAATAAGGTTCTTAAGAACATGCTGTCAGACATCCGGAAATCCATTCAGAAACTGGATAAGGCCTCAACAGCTAGCAGTGAGGAACGTATTCGAGAGACATACCGGATGATAGGATGCGTCAGACATATTGCTGGTAGCTTCACCGACCGGATGTCCGCAGAGAAATGCCGCCGGGAAAATACCGAAGGAGGGCAGACATGAGAGTAATCCAGACTATATCCTTCCTGACCTTGATGCTGGGAGCCGGCGGGATAGAAAACCAGAACGGAGAGCTGCAGCCGGCAGCCATAGGGATTATGATTGTGGCTTTGGTGGTGCTGCTGATTACAGCGAGACATGAAAACGCTCCGGCCTGCGGGAACAGGACACGGAGCAATAGAGATAATCACAAGTGCATTGTAACACGGAATCTGAGAAAATTGAAGTTTTTTCATAAAAAATTTAAGAAATGGAGGGAAATAAAAATGTGGATTTCAAGAAGGTTATTTAATCGCCTGGAAGAAAGGGTTTCCGCCCTTGAACGCAAGGAACAAGAGCGGATAGAACTGGAAAGATATCGTGAAGAACACGGCGATGAGATAATAGAGGAAGCTAAAAAATTACTTAGGTTCGGGGGCAGATAACTTATCGTGCTTCTCAAGTGCCCGGACAATCAGAAGATTAATGAATCGCACCTGCTCCCTGGTAAAGCCTACATTCTCGAGAGAACCGGCGATATCTAATATTTCAAGAGATTCATCCAGTTCGTTGTTAAAAACATTGTAGTCTATCATACATATATCCCCTTTCATAGCACTCGGCCGCTGCAACGGCCTGTAATCAGATTATAAATTGGAAAAGAGGATATTGCAAATTACTGTAATTAAAGAACCTGCAAGAAAGGAAAATAAAGATGGAAGAAAAAATGATATATGTCCCTTACGGGGATTTCGTAGATGGTGTAATGGCAAGGGCTGACCTGGACAGCATTCGGGCAGTTATTAAGAATGGAGGCACATACTGTCCTGAAGAAATCAGGGCGATTTTGGGGCTTCCCGTAGAAAAAAAGGAGGAAAAGTAATTATGGAAAATATACGGGCGGTAATCACGCAGCAGGCAGGGAAAATTGAATGCAACTTTGAACAGGTAGAGAAGGACCTCCAGGAGCGCCTGAAGGAATACGAAGGCGCCGTATTTACGGAGGACAGTAAGGTATATGCCAAAAAGGAGGTTGCCAGCCTCCGGGCGGAGCAGCAGAACCTAAAGGACAACCTGCGCGATGCAAAAAAAATCTACATGGCACCGTGGGACGCCTTTGAGAGCCAGGCAAAAAGTCTGATAGCCTTGTATGATAAGCCGATTGGCCTGATAAACGGACAAGTGAAGGAGTTTGAAACAAAGCGGGTTGCGGAGAAAAAACAACTGATTGAACGAATCTATCTGGAAACAGCTGTCGGATTGAAAGAATACATACCTCTGGAGAAAATCTATAATCCCAAGTGGGAAAATGCTACAACCCGGGAAAAGGCCATTCGGGAAGAAATGCAGTCCCTGGCCGACAGTACCAGGCAGGCACTGGAAACAATCCGCGGGATGCATTCCGAAGCTGAGGAAATGGCTCTCAGGGCGTATAAAGGCAGCCTGAACCTTACCGATGCCATTGCCTGCATTAACAGCTATGAACGGCAGAAACAGGAAATTCTTGCCCGGGAAAAAGAACGGCAGAGGCAGGAGGAAGCGGAACGTATCCGCCGGGAGGAACGGGAGCGTATCTCCGCAGAGCAGCGCATCCAGGCGGAAAAGGAAGCAGCAGTCAGGGAAGCAGAGGAAGAAACGGTAGCAGCGGTGAAGGAAGCCCGCGCAGAGGCAGCCCAGGAAGTGGTTGATAGTCTGATTCCGGAACTGGATGGGAAAACATCAACCTATGAATACCAGATGCAGCTGACAGAGGATGCAAAGGAAAAACTGGAGATGTACCTGGACAGCGTAGGCATTGAATATGAAGTGGGGGAAATTACAGGATGGCAAATGTGATTAAAGTCAAGAAACCTCAGATTTCGATTACTCCTGGCAGAAACTCAGGCGTAATCAGAATAGATTCGGAAGCGGCCGGTATACTGCAGGAACTGGCATACAATGCCCGGATGAGCATAGCAGAAATGGCTTCCAACCTGATTAAGTATGCGGCGGACAACACCGTAATAGAGACGGAGGAATAAGCATGGCTGAGGAAAAGATTTATTCTGCTATCTGCGCTGTGATGGAAGATATCGGCGCGGTTGGAAAGAACGATATCAATAAGACGCAGGGATTCAAATACCGCGGCATTGACGCTGTGATGAACGCCCTGAGTCCCGCAATGGTAAAACATAAGGTATTCTGTGTCCCGGAACTCCTGGAGCAGACCCGGGAGGAGAGGCAGTCAGCCAAAGGGAACCTGCTGATTTATTCTATATGCCGAATGCGTTACCGGTTCTTCACGGTTGATGGCTCCTATGTGGATGCCGTGACAGTTGGTGAGGGCATGGACAGCGGGGACAAGGCTACAAATAAGGCTATGGCGATTGCCTTTAAATACGCTTGCTTCCAGACGTTTTGCATCCCCACGGAGGAATTGATGGATGATCCGGATAAGGAATCTCCGGAGGCAAAAGGGAGGAAGAAGGCACCGCGGAAGACTGCACAGGAAAAAGTCGGCGGACAGAAGGTGGATTCCGGGAAGGCGCCGGGAGAGAGCCGGGAAGCTGCCGGCGGGCACCCGGTCGGCAGGATGATGAATGCGGATATGATGAGGGCTATCCGGAAAGAACTGGACAGGACAGGGGTTGATGAGAAAAAAATCCTGAATACTTTTCATTTGAAATTCATGGAGGACATGACGGAAGAACAGTACCAGTCATGTATGAAGAAATTTAAAGTGACTCCGGACAAGCCCGGGAGCAAGGAGGGACAGTCAGCATGAATAATGTACAGCTTGTAGGAAGGTTTACCAGAGATCCGGAAATCCGGTACGCAAATTCTGGGACATCCATTGCCAGGTTTACCCTGGCGGTGGACCGGGTGTTTAAGTCAGAGGGCGGCCCGGATGCAGATTTTATACCCTGTACGGCTTTCGGGAAAACAGCAGAATTCATAGAGAAGTATTTCTTCAAAGGCCAGCGTATCGGGCTGATTGGCAGGATACAGACAGGGAATTACACCAAGGAGGACGGCACGAAGGTACATACAACTGACGTGGTAGCGGAACGGGTGGAATTTGTTGAGAGTAAAGGAAGCGCTTTTCCCGGCAGCCAGCAGGTAGGAAGCGCACATAAGGATCCTCCTGGGAATGACGGCTTTATGAACATTCCTGACGGAATTGACGAAGAACTTCCGTTTAACTGAGGTGGCCGGATATGGTAATACAGATTGACAGCCGGGAAAAGGACCGTGCCATCAGGAAAATAGTAGAAGAGTTTGACAGGCGGGGAGTGAAACATCCGGTTTCCAAGCTGATGGTTGGCGATTACATGAATTATGATAATCCACGTCTGATAGTGGACCGTAAGCAGAACCTGTCCGAGGTATGCAGCAATGTCTGCCAGGGCCATGAAAGGTTCCGCAACGAGCTGAAGCGGGCGCGAGAAAATGAAATACGGCTTATTATCCTGGTTGAGCATGGCCGGGGGATTCATTGCCTGGAGGATGTTATTTGGTGGAATAATCCCCGTGGAGGGAAGTCGATGCAGGGAGAGGTACTGTATAAGGTTATGAAGACACAGGAGCGCAAGTATGGCATCAAGTATCTTTTCTGTGACAAGCGCCAGACCGGCCGCCGCATTATTGAAATACTTTCAGGAGGCAGCCATGACATCTGATGAAATAAAAGATTCTACCTCCATGCGCGATATCCTGGAACGTTATGGGCTTCCGCAGCCAGACCGGCGTGGATTTATCCCCTGCCCTTTTCATAGGGACCATAAACCATCTATGAAGATATATGAAAAGGATTATCATTGTTTTGCCTGTGGCGAAAATGGGGATATATTTTCATTTGTCCAGCGGATGGAGGATATTCAATTTAAAGAAGCTTTCCTGTCCCTTGGCGGGACGTACCCGGAAAGGGAAGAACCCTCCTTCAGCCGGCGCCTGCGGGCTTACAGAAGGCAGAAACAAAAAGAGGCTGTACTGCGCAGGAAGGCACAGGAGCAGTGGGAGAAGCAGCAGCTTATCCGCCAGAGCAATGATTTGTGGTGGTGCCTGCGGCTATATCCTCCGCTGTCGGATCCATGGTGTGAGGCGTATAACGCTTGGCAGCTGGCAGTTTATAAACTGGAATATTTGAACGGGGAGAGGTGATGCCGGGTGAAAGAAATCAACTCCATGTCTGCGGAGGATGTGTATTCAGAAGAAGTGCTGGATGAAGTATTTTCCGACGAAGACGAAATACACAAAGCAAAAGTACTGTTAACACTTGAAGACCGGGCCGCAGAGCTTGGAGTGAAAACAAAGTTCGGGAAAATGGTAACAGCATACAAGAAAATGGAACGGCAGCTCCAGCAGGCAGCGAGGAACAAGCCGGTTTCCTCCCTGGATAACTGGACGAATTTCTCCGGCCCCTACGACAACATGTTCTGCGGCTCCTGGATAGCCCGGGAGGACGGTATTTATGTTCAGAATACCGGAACCATGGATGTGGTTGCTTGTTACCATCCAATCCTACCCATTGAGCGTCTGAAGAACCTGGAGACGGGAGAAGAGCAGCTGAAGATTGCATTTAAAAGGAACGGACGCTGGGAGGAAATTATCGTACCCAAAACCCTGGTAACATCCGCCAACAAAATAGTGGCGCTGTCTGGCCGCGGGATTGCCGTGACAAGCGAAAATGCTCGGCTCCTGGTACGGTATCTTTCAGACGTGGAGAATGCGAACAGCGAGTCGATAGCGGTACAGTATTCCAGCTCAAAGCTGGGGTGGATAAAGGGGGACTTTATTCCTTACGATACAGATATTATTTTTGACGGAGACAGCCGTTTCAAACAGATTTTTGAGAGTATCCAGGAACACGGGAGCCGCGACCGTTGGTATGACCATGTACGTGAGCTGCGCGCCTCAGGACGCATTGAAATCAAGTTCATGCTGGCGGCTTCCTTCGCAAGCGTCCTTCTTTCAATCCTGGGCGGCCTTCCTTTTTTTGTGGATTTGTGGGGAGAAACGGAGGGCGGCAAGACGGTGAGCTTGATGCTGGCCTGTTCTGTGTGGGCTAACCCGGATGAGAGCAGCTACATAGGGGATTTCAAGTCAACGGATGTAGCCCTGGAAGCTCGTGCGGATGTGCTGAATAATCTGCCGATGATGCTGGATGATACCAGTAAAACGTCCGCCAGAATCAGAGATAACTTTGAAGGTGTAGTGTATGACCTGTGCTCCGGCAAAGGAAAGAGCCGGTCGGATAAGGAAATCGGCATCCGCCGGGAGAATCGCTGGCGGAATGTCATCCTGACAAACGGGGAGCGGCCGCTGATGTCCTATGTAAGCCAGGGCGGCGCCATAAATAGAATCCTGGAACTGGAATGCGGGGAAAGGGTCTATCAGAACCCCCAGCTGACAGCAGACATCCTGAAAAAGCATTATGGATTTGCTGGAAAAGATTTTGTTGAGGTGGTGAAAAAGCTGGGGCCTGATGCAATCAGGGAAATACAGGCAGGCATCCAGGAGCAGCTGCAGGATGATGATAAGATGCAGAAGCAGAGCATATCTTTGTCTATAGTCCTGACAGCAGACCGGATTGTGACGGATTATCTCTTTCAGGATGGGCAGTATATACCGCTGGAAGAAGCCAAAAATGTCCTGATAAGCCGGGATGAGCTGAGCGAGAACGAACGTGCCTATGATTTTATTTTGAGTGAAGTTGAAGTAAATATCAATAAATTCAAGCCGGACTCCTTCACCGGGGACTATAAGGGGGAGGTATGGGGATGTATTGAGAAGGGGTATGCTATCATACTGAACAATGCCTTTGCCCGCATTTGTGAGAAGGGGAATTTCTCCGGGAAATCTTTCCTGAGCTGGGCAGCAAGGAACGGGTTGGTTGCCCAACAGGGAGGGAAGAACTATAAGAATAAGAAGTTTTATGGTAAGGCGATCCGGTGCGTATGGCTGAAAATGCCGGAGGATGATTTTGAGGAGGTTTCCGAGGATGAAGAACTGCCGTTTAAGTAAGAGGTTACACCAAGTTACACGGTCGGTTACACCTTTTCAAAAACCGGAAAGCCGCATAAACACTGGGTTTCTGGGGGCAAGTTACACCGTTACACCAGTTACACCCAAAAACTCACAATATATATACAGAAATATAAAAATATAA
>OLQF01000436.1_pt1 | contig 32130 bp, 28 predicted proteins | sample 1643171 | NCBI WGS metagenome assembly OLQF01 (sample SAMEA3136702, study PRJEB25190) | human gut metagenome | reverse complement strand
GGTACTTACAGCCTGCCCAGCGCGCCGCCCGCGCGCGAGGCAAACCGTGACATCATCTTCATGATGCTGCCGCTGCTGGTGGTAGCCTGTTATCTGTACGGCGGGCGGCCCGCCGTGATGTGCTGCGTGGCGGTGGCCACAGCTGTGGTGTGCGACCACCTCACGGCGTGGATGCGCGGCCGCACACACGATTCGGCCGAGAATTCCAGTATCCCCATGGCGCTTGTCACCACCATGATGCTGCCCGCTTCGGTAAGCTATTATATTGTGGTGGTAGCTGTGGCCGTGGGCGTGGTGCTGGGAAAAGAAGCGTTCGGAGGCTGGGGCGAATACCCCTTCAACCCCTCGGCACTGGGCTATGCTGTGGTTGCGGTAAGCTGGCCGCAGCAGGTATTTCGTTACCCGGCGCCCTTTACACAACTCACCATTGCCAGCACGCAGAACGCCACACTGGTGGAATCGCCCGCCATGGCGCTGCGCGCGGGCGGCACGCCCAACCTGCGCGCGCTGGACCTTGTGCTGGGAAACTACGCGGGCGCCATCGGCACCACGGCGGTGCTGGTGATTATTGCCTGCGCACTGTATCTGTGGGTGCGGCGGGATATTACGTTGTCTATTCCCGCAGGCTTTTTCCTTGCCGTTGTGTGTGTGGCGTTTTTCTTCCCGCGTGTCGGCAATGTGGGCTTTGCCTGGCCCTGGCAGGAGCTGTACCTGCGTTACCAGTCTGTAAAATATGAGCTGCTCACCGGCACGCTGCTGTTTGCCGGGGTGTTTCTTGTGAACGAGCCCGTCACCCGCCCGCGGGTGACAAAGGCGCACTTCGCCTATGGGGTGCTGATGGGCTTTATGGCCATGATGTTCCGCTATTTCGGCACTTACGACAACAGCGTGTGCTTTGCCGTGCTGGGCGTAAATGCGCTGACCGGCTTTCTGGACAGGCTGTTCGCCTCACGCCGACGTGGGAAAGGGGGCGCAGCGCGATGACAAATGAAGAGCGCAGGCGCTCGGAAGAGCTGCGCAGGAAAATAAAGCGCGACCGCGTGTTCTTGAACAACCCGGTTGTGATGCAGGGCCTTGGCCTGGCGCCTCTGGTGGTGGCGGCCACCAGCCTGAAGAACGCGGTGATTCTGGGCGTGGCCGTTTTGCTTCTGCTTACGCCCACGCGCATCCTAGCGGCGCTTTTAAGCCGTTTTTCCTATTTCCGCTTCCGCGGGCTGACCTATGCGTTCAGCGCAGCGCTTATCTATGTGGGGGTGCGCTGGTGCGTGGGACAGCTTTTCCCCGCTACGGACATTGCCCCCCTGGGGCTGTATCTGCCTCTTCTGGCGGCAGACCCCATTATTTTGAAGCGGTACGAGCGCCCGCAGCGTGAGCGCGTGGGCACGGCTCTGCGCAAGGGCGTCATCACCAGCATCGGCTATGTGCTGGTGATGCTGATAGCGCGGGCACGCTGTACGGTATGGTGGTGTTCCAGAAGCCCATCCTGCCCATTGCCGCGCTGCCCAGCGGCTGGTTCATTTTCTTGGCGGTGCTTGTGGCGCTGTGGCGCGGCTTTGTCACGGCGGCAAAACACCAGCTTGGGGTAGAGGAGGGCTGAGCATGAAGGAAGTATTGCAGGCCCTGGCCTCGTTCTTCGCCTACGCCGTGATGGCAGTGTTTGCACAGAATGCTGTGTTCACCCGCGCGCTGGGCGTCTCGCGCGTGGTGAAGCTGGTGGACGACGGCACGGTGGATACCGTGATGTTTGGCTCGCTTTTGTGTGCAGTGCAGCTTATCAGCGCGCCGCTGGGCTACTTCGCCAACGGATGGATTGCGCAGCTGCCTTATCGAGACTATATCCGCCCGCTGGTGTTCCTGGCCTGCGCAGCGGTGGCATTTTTTGTGGTGCTGCTGTTTTCAGTGATTATTTTCCGGGTGGACGGCGCGCGGCGCGCCGTGGCAGTGCTGCCTATGGCCACATTCAACACCTGCCTTCTGGGCACGCTGCTCATCAGCTCTGTGCAGAATTTCAACTTTGCGCAGACGCTTGGCTTTGCGCTGGGCAGCGGTGTTGGCTATGTGCTGGCCGTCGTGGTGGTAATGGGCGGTAACGCCGCTGAAGCTCACCCGGTCGGGTTCCGCTGGGCGATGGCAGCCAAAATTCACAACGGCGCGAAGCTGATTGTGATCGATCCTCGCTTTACACGTACAGCGGCGGTGGCTGACTACTATGCCCCTATCCGTTCCGGTACTGACATTGCTTTCCTGTCAGGCGTATTGCTGTACCTGCTGAACAATGAAAAATTCAACCGCGAATACACCGAAGCCTATACCAACGCCAGCCTGATCGTGCGTGAGGATTACGGCTTTGAAGATGGCCTGTTCACCGGCTACGACGCGGAAAAACGCAAGTACGATAAGTCCACCTGGACTTACGAACTGGACGAAAACGGCTTCGCCAAACGTGATACTACCCTGCAACATCCACGTTGCGTGTGGAACTTGCTGAAACAGCACGTTTCCCGTTATACGCCAGATGTGGTTGAAAACATCTGCGGTACGCCAAAAGACGCGTTCCTGAAAGTCTGCGAATACATCGCCGAAACCAGTGCTCACGATAAAACAGCGTCGTTCCTCTACGCCCTCGGCTGGACGCAACACTCCATTGGTGCGCAAAACATTCGTACGATGGCGATGATCCAGCTGCTGCTCGGCAACATGGGGATGGCAGGCGGCGGCGTTAACGCCCTGCGCGGTCACTCCAATATTCAGGGGCTGACGGACCTGGGGCTACTGTCGCAGAGTCTGCCAGGTTACATGACGCTGCCAAGCGAGAAGCAGACCGATCTGCAAACTTACCTTACCGCCAACACGCCGAAACCACTGCTGGAAGGCCAGGTTAACTACTGGGGCAACTACCCGAAATTCTTCGTCTCTATGATGAAGGCATTCTTTGGTGATAAAGCGACGGCGGAAAATAGCTGGGGCTTTGACTGGTTGCCGAAGTGGGATAAAGGCTACGACGTCCTGCAATACTTCGAGATGATGAAAGAAGGCAAGGTCAATGGCTATATCTGCCAGGGCTTTAACCCTGTTGCCTCATTCCCGAACAAAAACAAAGTGATCGGCTGTCTGTCGAAGCTGAAATTCCTCGTGACTATCGACCCGCTGAACACTGAAACCTCTAACTTCTGGCAGAACCACGGTGAGCTGAACGAAGTTGACTCGTCGAAGATCCAGACCGAAGTGTTCCGTCTACCATCGACCTGCTTCGCGGAAGAGAACGGTTCTATCGTTAACTCAGGTCGCTGGTTACAGTGGCACTGGAAAGGTGCGGACGCCCCGGGGATTGCGCTGACTGATGGCGAGATCCTCTCCGGTATCTTCCTGCGCTTGCGCAAGATGTATGCCGAACAGGGTGGCGCGAACCCGGACCAGGTGCTGAACATGACCTGGAACTACGCCATTCCGCATGAGCCATCTTCAGAAGAAGTGGCAATGGAGAGCAACGGCAAAGCGCTGGCCGATATTACCGACCCGGCAACCGGTGCGGTTATCGTCAAGAAAGGCCAACAACTTAGCTCGTTCGCCCAACTGCGCGATGACGGCACAACCTCCTGTGGCTGCTGGATTTTCGCCGGTAGCTGGACGCCGGAAGGCAACCAGATGGCGCGTCGTGATAACGCCGATCCGTCTGGCCTCGGTAACACGCTGGGCTGGGCATGGGCATGGCCGCTTAACCGCCGCATTCTGTATAACCGCGCCTCCGCAGATCCGCAGGGTAACCCGTGGGATCCGAAGCGTCAGTTGCTGAAATGGGACGGCACTAAGTGGACCGGCTGGGATATTCCGGATTACAGCGCAGCGCCTCCGGGCAGCGGCGTAGGGCCGTTTATCATGCAGCAGGAAGGCATGGGACGTCTGTTTGCCCTCGATAAGATGGCGGAAGGTCCGTTCCCGGAACACTACGAGCCGTTTGAAACGCCGCTGGGAACTAACCCGCTGCATCCAAACGTTATCTCGAATCCGGCGGCGCGTATCTTTAAAGACGATGCCGAAGCATTAGGTAAAGCCGATAAGTTCCCGTATGTCGGAACCACCTATCGTCTGACCGAGCACTTCCACTACTGGACCAAACACGCGCTGTTGAACGCGATTTTGCAACCAGAGCAGTTTGTGGAAATCGGGGAGTCGCTGGCGAATAAACTTGGCATTGCCCAGGGCGATACTGTGAAAGTCTCCTCCAACCGTGGCTATATCAAAGCCAAAGCGGTAGTGACCAAACGTATTCGCACGCTGAAAGCAAACGGCAAAGATATCGATACCATCGGTATTCCTATTCACTGGGGCTATGAAGGTGTTGCGAAAAAAGGCTTTATTGCCAATACGTTGACGCCATTCGTCGGTGATGCGAACACGCAGACGCCGGAGTTTAAGTCCTTCCTTGTGAATGTGGAAAAGGTGTAACGGAGACGACATATGGCTTATCAATCGCAAGATATCATTCGTCGTTCCGCGACTAACGGTCTGACCCCCGCGCCTCAGGCGCGGGACTTCCAGGAAGAAGTGGCGAAACTCATCGACGTTACCACCTGTATCGGCTGTAAAGCCTGTCAGGTGGCGTGTTCAGAGTGGAACGACATTCGCGATACCGTCGGCAATAACATTGGGGTGTACGACAACCCCAATGATTTAAGTGCCAAATCGTGGACGGTGATGCGATTCTCGGAAGTGGAGCAGAACGACAAACTGGAATGGCTGATCCGCAAAGACGGCTGTATGCACTGTTCCGATCCAGGCTGCCTGAAAGCGTGCCCGGCGGAAGGGGCAATTATTCAGTATGCCAACGGTATCGTCGACTTCCAGTCCGAGCAGTGCATCGGCTGCGGTTATTGCATTGCGGGCTGTCCGTTCGACATTCCGCGCCTCAACCCGGAAGACAACCGCGTCTACAAATGTACGCTGTGCGTTGACCGCGTGGTGGTTGGGCAAGAACCGGCCTGCGTGAAGACCTGCCCAACGGGCGCGATTCACTTCGGTACGAAAGAGTCGATGAAAACGCTGGCGAGCGAGCGCGTGGCGGAGCTGAAAACCCGTGGTTACGACAATGCGGGTTTGTACGACCCGGCAGGCGTCGGTGGTACACATGTTATGTACGTGCTGCACCATGCTGACAAGCCAAATCTGTATCATGGCTTGCCGGAGAACCCGGAAATCAGCGAAACCGTGAAATTCTGGAAAGGCATCTGGAAACCGCTCGCAGCTGTTGGCTTTGCGGCTACCTTCGCAGCCAGTATCTTCCACTACGTGGGTGTCGGTCCGAACCGTGCGGATGAGGAAGAGAATAATCTGCACGAAGAGAAAGACGAGGAGCGCAAATGAAACGACGTGACACCATCGTGCGCTACACCGCGCCGGAACGTATCAACCACTGGATCACCGCCTTCTGCTTCATCCTGGCGGCGGTGAGCGGGCTGGGCTTTTTGTTCCCGTCCTTCAACTGGTTGATGCAAATCATGGGCACACCGCAGCTGGCGCGCATTCTGCACCCGTTTGTCGGCGTGGTTATGTTTGCCTCGTTCATCATCATGTTTTTCCGTTACTGGCATCACAACCTAATCAATCGGGATGATATCTTTTGGGCGAAGAATATTCGTAAGATCGTCGTCAACGAGGAGGTGGGCGATACCGGGCGCTATAACTTCGGCCAGAAATGCGTATTCTGGGCGGCGATTATCTTCCTGGTACTGCTGCTGGTGAGCGGTGTGATCATCTGGCGTCCGTATTTTGCGCCGGCTTTCTCAATCCCGGTGATCCGATTTGCGCTGATGCTGCATTCATTTGCCGCAGTGGCGTTAATTGTGGTTATCATGGTGCATATCTACGCCGCCCTCTGGGTGAAAGGCACCATTACCGCGATGGTGGAAGGCTGGGTTACCAAAACGTGGGCGAAGAAACATCACCCGCGCTGGTACCGAGAGGTCCGCCAGAAACAGGAAAAGTCATCTGAATGAGTATTCGCATAATCCCGCAAGACGAGCTGGGTTCGAGCGAGAAACGCACGGCGGAAGCAATTCCGCCGTTACTGTTCCCCAGGCTGAAAAATCTGTATAACCGCCGCGCTGAACGCTTGCGCGAGCTGGCCGCTAATAACCCGCTAGGCGATTACCTGCGCTTTGCCGCGCTGATTGCCCATGCCCAGGAAGTAGTGCTGTACGACCATCCGCTGCAGATGGATCTCACCGCCCGCATTAAAGCGGCCAGCGAACAGGGCAAGCCGCCGCTGGATATCCACGTCCTGCCGCGCGACAAGCACTGGCACAAGCTGTTGCACTCGCTGATTGCCGAGCTGAAGCCGGAAATGAGCGGCCCGGCGCTGGCGGTCATTGAGAATCTGGAAAAAGCCTCTGAGCAGGAGCTGGAGCAGATGGCCAGCGCGCTGTTTGTTTCCGATTTCGCCTCCGTCAGTAGCGACAAAGCGCCGTTTATCTGGGCTGCGCTGTCGCTCTACTGGGCGCAGATGGCCAGTCTGATCCCAGGAAAAGCGCGCGCCGAATACGGCGAACAGCGCCAGTTCTGCCCGGTGTGCGGCTCGATGCCGGTCTCCAGCATCGTGCAAATCGGCACCACTCAGGGGCTGCGCTATCTGCACTGCAACCTGTGCGAAACTGAGTGGCACGTAGTACGCGTCAAGTGCAGCAACTGCGAGCAGAGCCGCGACCTGCACTACTGGTCACTGGACAACGAGCAGGCGGCGGTGAAAGCCGAAAGCTGCGGCGACTGCGGAACCTACCTGAAGATTATGTATCAGGAGAAGGATCCGAAAGTCGAAGCCGTCGCCGACGATTTGGCCTCCCTGGTGCTCGACGCCCGCATGGAACAGGAGGGCTTCGCCAGAAGCTCAATTAACCCGTTCATGTTCCCCGGCGAAGGGGAGTAAGTTCTGCAGTATGATTTCGGGCGGCTCTTGTCGCCCGTTTTCCTTCTTGTGACACGAACGTGCGCAGGGATTATTCACACGCGTCACTGACCGTTATCAGAGGCCAACCTTTGGCTGGAGATATTCGTTTCAGACGAGTCTGTCGCTCACTTGTCGTCCTCCTGCCACTCGAATTATTCAGGGTGGATTTCGTACGGCGTGACTACGCCAGGAATACCGGCAAAATCCTTCGTATTCCGCGTAATTAGTTCCAGACGATGGAGTTGCGCCGTCGCCAGAATGATGGCATCCGGCAGCTTAAGCTTATACTCCTGCCGCAGCGCAACGCTTCGCTCTGCAATATCCTGTGAGATGTTAATGATATTAAAGGTGCTCAGCGCCATTCGCGTGCGCTGCTCCTGGTGATATTTTTTAGCGCCAACCATCACCTCCATCCAGGTAATCAGACTGATCGCATTCTGCGGTGGCCAGGCCTCCAGCGCCTGTTTGGCTTCGCGACGCCCGCTAAATAAATCAATAAGAATATTGGTATCAAAAAGCGCAGATCCGGAGGTCATTACCACTCCTTGCGTAGCTGACGTTGATATTCCATGCCGTCTTCTTCGCAGTCTTGCCACAGACCCAGCGCACTGGAGATGGTATCTTTAGCTCGATCTTGTTTCTCCAGGTATTGTTCAACCGCTTCACGTAACAGTTCCGCTCGCGGAATGTTACGCTGCACTTTGAGGTCATCGAGACGTTGAATGACATCGTCTGATAAATCGAGAAGAATTCTGCCCATATCCCTTTCAGCCATCATGCTCATATATACCTCAAGTATATCACCAGTGATGAAGTTATGAGCAATCTACAGCTTTTGAAATCGGAAACAAACAGGATTTTGTCAGGTAAACTCTTTTTTGCGAGCCGCTTTCCATAATGCACAGGCGACCTCAACAGGCCTGTCTTTTCGCCATAATCCAGGCTATAACACTGGATATTAAAACAGTATAAGGAACTTCATATGGCGCTGGAAAAAGGGATTGCTTCACTAGTTGAGGCATTTATTGCGGCAGGTCGTCCGTCATCACGCGATCAGCATATTGATGATCGGAGGGCCGGCTATATCGCCAGTGCGGTACTCGCCGGGGAGACGGAAACGCGAGTGCGGGTGGAGGATATCACCCTGGAGGGTATGCACTTCCGCGTCGTTTCACCGCCCACTGCCGACGGCCTGCTACCCACGCTTATCTACTACCACGGCGGCTGTTTTGTCAGCGGCGGCTTTACCACCCACGATAACCAACTCCGTCAGTTAGCCATGTTCAGCGGTTGCCGGGTGATCGCTGTACAGTACCGCCTGGCGCCGGAGCATACCTTTCCGGCGGCGCACGATGACGCAGAACAAGGTGTCATGATTATCCACCGGCACGCGGAGCAGCTTGGCGTTGACGCATCACGTATCACCCTGGCTGGCGACAGTGCCGGCGGGCACCTCGCTCTGGTCACGGCCCTGCGCCTGAAAGCGGCGGGAACATGGCAGCCTGCACAGCTTATCCTGATTTACCCGATGCTCGACGCTACCGCCAGCATGGCAAGCTACGCCAGCAACGGCGAGGATTACATCATTACCCGGGACACGCTGCTTAGCGGCTACGAAATGTATTTAGCGGCCACACCCGCTACCCATCCGGATGCCAGTCCGCTGTGGCGCGAAGATTTTCACGGTCTGCCACCGGTCCACATCCTGACGGCGGAGTTCGATCCTTTACGTGATGAGGGCGAAGTGCTGTACCGAAGGCTGACGGAGCAAGGGGTGGAGAGTTCCTGTCAGCGCTATCTGGGGGTGATCCACGGCTTCTTTCAGCTGGGAGGCATCAGCAACGCCGCGCGTGATGCCATGCGGGATATCGCCTGGCGTGTGGCATCGCCAGGACGATAACTGCCGCAGGCGCTTACTCTTCCTCGTTGCCGCCCTCTTCGTACGAGCCAAAGGGCTTCGCCGGCAGCACGATGTAGATCCCCTCGAAAACGGCGCCCTGTTTATCGTCGCCAAAAAGCTCCACCTGCATTTGCACGCGGGCTTTACGCCCGCGCGCCAGTCGGTCGAGATCGCCGCTCAGAGAACCGAGGTCGGCGATGGCGCTGGGGCGGCCGCTAATAGGCTGGCTGTAGCGGATATGCGCATCCGCCAGAATAATGGTGCCTCCCAGGTGCCGCTCGCGCAGCATCAGCCAGATAAGCCCCCATCCGGTTAAGGTAGCGAGCGAAAACAGGCTGCCGGCGAACAGCGTATGGTGCGGATTCTGGTTCCCCGCCTCCGGCATGGTGGTAATAAATTTCTGCCCGGTGTACTGCTGAATACGTACGCCCATTTTTTCACTCAGCGGAATATGCTGATACCACGCCTGCTGGAGCTGTGCGCACCAGTCGCCGCGGTGCAAAATATCATCCAGCGACGCGACCGGTTTGATCATCAGAAAATGACGGATCGGCGTGGTGGTCGGGGTGGTGATCTCACCCTGATTGACAAATCCGAGCTTGGCGAAAAATTCCACCGCATCTTCGCGCGCGCTGCAGGTAACCCGCTTAACCCCTTCCTGACGCGCGACGGACTCCAGGGTCATCGCCATCAGCGTACCCAGCCCTTTATCCTGCACCGAGGGATGCACAGCCATAAAGCGGATGGAGGCTTCATTCTCCGCATTGATATATAGCCGGCCGACGGCAACCAGGTTGCCCTCTTCATCCACTACCATCTGATGATGCGCCATCGCATCCCAGGCGTCACGTTCCGATCCCTTAGGCTGATGCAGCGGCTTACGCAGCATCTCCCAGCGGAACTGGTAGTAGCTCTCTAACTCTTCTGCTGTTTGCGGTACACGAAGGTGATACATAGTCGTACTCTCTTTTGTTACCCGCAGCCTGCCCGGAAGCTGGGTCATACCTGCAACCAAAAGGTCACGGGACCATCATTGACCAAAGAAACCTGCATATCCGCAGCGAATCTTCCGGTCTGGGTGTGCATTTCCTGCTGGCGACAGCGGGCGACGAAATACTCATACAGCGCCTCAGCGCGGTCAGGGGCAGCGCCTTTCGAGAAGCTCGGTCGCATCCCCCGCTCGGTATCGGCCGCCAGCGTAAATTGCGAAACCACCAGCACGCTGCCGCCCGCCTGCTGGACATTCAGGTTCATTTTCCCTTCCGCATCACTGAAGATGCGGTAGCCCAGCACGCGTTCACAAAGGCGATTCGCCTTTTGTTCATCATCGTCTTTCTCGACGCCCAGCAGCACCAGAAGCCCCGGGCCAATTTCGCCCGTCACCTCGTCCGCCACGGTAACGCTTGCACGGGATACGCGTTGAATTAATGCAATCATGGTTGTTCTGTTTCTTCTGTTTTAAGTTTGCGGTATTCACCGAGAGTGACAGTAATTTCAGCGCCAAGCAAGACGATACACCAGGTCCAGTACACCCAGACGAACAAAATCGGCACCACCGAAATCACGCCATAAATTAGCTGATAGGACGGAAAGGTGGTGATATAGAGGGCAAACGCCTTTTTACCTGCCTCAAACAGCAGCGCCGCCACCAGCGCCCCGATCACCGCGTCGCGGTTACGTACCTGGGTAGTCGGTACAATACTATAGAGCAGCCAGAACGCTGCCCAGGAGAGGATCAGCGGAAATAGGCGGAGCAGATTATCAATTACGCCGTCCAGGTCGCTTGCCCAGCGCAGCGACAGCAGATAGGAACTGATCGCCAGGCTGGCGCCCGCCAGCAGCGGGCCGAGGGTCAGGATCATCCAGTAAACGGCAAAGGAATAAACTTTGGGGCGGCTGCGCGTGCTGCGCCAGATGGTGTTTAGCGCGCTGTCGATCGAGTACATCAGCAGCAGCGAGGTGACGATCAGGCCAAAGGCGCCTACGGCGGTCATGCGGCTGGAGTTGGCCACGAACTGCTCGATATATCCCTGGATTACATCCCCGGTCGCCGGAATAAAATTGGCGAAGATAAAATGACGGATCTGCACGCTGACTTCGGAGAACATAGGAAAGGCCGCAAACAGCGCGAACACGACGGCAATCAGCGGCACCAGGGACAGTAATGACACATAGGCGAGGTTCCCCGCCAGAGTGGTCATATGGTCTTCATCAATGCGCCGCCACAGCAGCTTTAGCCACGCCAGCAGCGGCCGGGTATGGTGGAGTAATTTTTGATGAACGGTTTTTAGCATAGCTGTTTCGCGAAATAGTCAGGGATGGTCTCCTTACCAGTCACCAGGATACTGGTGATCCCCAACCGGTTGGCCCCTGCTATATTATCGACGTTATCATCAAAAAAGACCGTATCTGCGGCGGAAAACCCCTCTTCTTCCAGTACTCGCAGATAAATTTGCGCTTCAGGCTTACGCAATCCCATCTCCTGCGACAGATAAATGCGATCGGCGGCCGCGCGCACTTCCGGGTATTCATCGGGCCAGAACGTGGTGTGCAGACGATTGGTATTGGAGAGCACCACCACCCGATGCCCCTGGGCACGAAGTTTATGCATGATGGTAATCACCTCCGGGCGCAGCGCGACAAACACCGCCTGCCAGCCGTGAGCAAACTGTTCATAGCTGAGGGGCATATTCATTTCATGGCACATGGCGGCGGCAAAGTCTTCATCGCTGAGCTCGCCGCGCTCATGCTGATGGAAAGCCTCACCCATGGTGAAATGCTGCTTCAGCGTCGCCAGCGGGATGCGGGTTAAATCGCTCCAGGCTCCCAATACCCGGTTGAAGTCAATGTCGACAATCACATTACCTAAATCAAAGATATAGAGCATTTTTGTCTCCTTCCGCGCCGTGGAAAATTAACTTTAGCGGGAAAGGCTGGATTTGACTATTGGCGTGTGATGCAGGAATGAAAAAAAGAAACCCCGCCGGAGAGGCGGGGTTTAGCGAACAACAAGAAGAAAAAATTACTCTTCTTTTGCACCGCGCATCGCGCGTTTACGGTCGTTCTCGGTCAGGTGACGTTTACGGATACGGATAGAGGTCGGAGTAACTTCTACCAGTTCGTCGTCATCGATGAACTCCAGAGCCTGCTCCAGGGTCATCTTAACCGGCGGAACCAGAACCGTGGCTTCGTCAGTACCAGACGCACGCATGTTGGTCAGTTTCTTACCGGTCAGGCAGTTTACCGTCAGGTCGTTGGAACGGCTGTGAATACCGATGATCTGGCCTTCGTAAACTTCAGCGCCGTGGCCGAGGAACAGCTTACCGCGATCCTGCAGACCGAACAGCGCGAACGCTACCGCTTTACCCTGACCGTTGGAGATCAGTACGCCGTTGTTACGCTGGCCCACTTCGCCCGGACGAACGTCGTCGTAGTGGCTGAAGGTGGAGTACAGCAGACCGGTACCGGAGGTCATGGTCATGAACTCTGAACGGAAGCCGATCAGACCGCGGCTTGGGATCACGTAGTCGAGACGTACGCGGCCTTTACCGTCCGGATTCATGTTTTTCAGGTCGCCTTTACGCTCGCCCAGCGCCTGCATGACAGAACCCTGGTGCTGCTCTTCGACGTCCAGCGTCACGTTCTCGAACGGCTCTTGTTTACGGCCGTCGATTTCGCGGAAGATAACTTTCGGACGGGAAACCGCCATCTCGAAACCTTCACGACGCATGTTTTCAATCAGAACGGACAGGTGCAGTTCACCACGGCCGGAAACGCGGAACGCATCAGCGTCTTCGGTTTCTTCAACGCGCAGCGCCACGTTGTGCACCAGCTCTTTATTCAGACGGTCCAGGATCTGGCGAGAGGTAACGAACTTACCTTCTTTACCGCAGAACGGAGAGGTGTTGACGTTGAAGAACATGGAAACGGTCGGCTCATCAACGGACAGGGCCGGCAGCGCTTCGACATTCTGCGGGTCGCAGATGGTGTCGGAGATGTTCAGCTCGCCCAGACCGGTGATCGCGATGATGTCGCCAGCTTCAGCTACGTCGCTCTCAATTCGCTCCAGACCCAGGTGAGTCAGTACCTTACCGACTTTACCATTACGGGTTTTGCCTTCGCTATCGATGATAGTGACCTGCTGGTTCGGCTTCACTTTACCGCGCTTGATGCGGCCGATGCCGATAACACCAACGTAGTTGTTGTAGTCCAGCTGGGAGATCTGCATCTGCAGCGGACCGTCAAGATCAACGTCCGGCGCCGGCACGCGATCGACAATCGCCTGGTACAGCGGGGTCATGTCGTCAGCCATGTCTTCGTGATCCAGACCCGCGATACCGTTCAGCGCGGACGCGTAAACGATCGGGAAGTCCAGCTGTTCGTCGGTCGCATCGAGGTTAACGAACAGGTCGAACACCTGATCGACAACCCAGTCCGGACGCGCGCCCGGGCGGTCAACTTTGTTGATGACCACGATCGGCTTCAGACCGTGGGCAAAAGCTTTTTTGGTCACGAAGCGCGTTTGCGGCATCGGGCCATCAAAGGCATCTACCACCAGCAGCACAGAGTCAACCATGGACATAACACGCTCAACTTCACCTCCGAAGTCGGCGTGCCCTGGGGTATCAACGATGTTGATACGGTAATCATTCCATTTGATTGCGGTGTTTTTCGCGAGGATGGTAATCCCACGCTCTTTCTCCAAATCGTTGGAGTCCATCACACGTTCTTGTGCTTCAGTACGTGCGTCGAACGTACCGGATTGCTGTAGCAGCTTGTCAACCAGGGTAGTTTTACCATGGTCAACGTGCGCGATGATGGCGATATTACGCAGATTTTCGATCACAACTTTGCCTCAGGCATTAGAAATAGCGCGTTATTGTACACGTATTAAGCGAAGGACTGAACAGGATCACAAACATCCTCCGCAAACAAGTATTGCAGAGTTTCTTTGTGACCGCTTTCACGGAGCGATAAAAGGGCACCGTAACAAAAATTGCACCAAAATGGTGCTCAATGTTCACACTGAAGCACTATTTTGGTGCATTATCTCCATCATGGTGCAGTCCTTTTGCACTATGGTGCGCATGATACAGCGTTTTATGGGGCATTTAAAAGTTGGCACAGATTTCGCTTTATATTTTTTAAGGCAACAACGCCACTTTTAAGCAGTATGAAGTTTTCGTTACCACGACGACAATGACCAATCCGGGAGAGTTTAAGTATGTCCGCTGAACACGTTTTGACGATGCTGAACGAGCACGAAGTGAAGTTTGTCGATCTGCGCTTCACCGATACCAAAGGTAAAGAACAGCACGTCACGATTCCGTCTCATCAGGTAAATGCCGAATTCTTCGAAGAAGGCAAAATGTTTGATGGCTCCTCGATTGGTGGCTGGAAAGGTATCAACGAATCTGACATGGTCCTGATGCCGGACGCGTCCACCGCGGTCATTGACCCGTTCTACGAAGAACCGACCCTGATCATCCGCTGCGATATCCTCGAGCCAGGCACCCTGCAGGGCTATGACCGTGACCCGCGCTCCATCGCGAAACGCGCTGAAGAGTACCTGCGCGCCACCGGCATCGCTGATACCGTCCTGTTCGGGCCAGAACCAGAATTCTTCCTGTTCGACGACATCCGCTTTGGCGCCTCTATCTCCGGCTCCCATGTCGCGATCGATGACATTGAAGGTGCGTGGAACTCCTCTACCAAATACGAAGGCGGTAACAAAGGTCACCGTCCGGGCGTGAAAGGGGGTTACTTCCCGGTTCCGCCAGTAGACTCTTCTCAGGACATCCGTTCCACCATGTGTATGATCATGGAAGAGATGGGTCTGGTTGTTGAAGCCCATCACCATGAAGTAGCAACCGCAGGTCAGAACGAAGTGGCAACCCGCTTCAATACCATGACCAAAAAAGCGGATGAAATTCAGATTTACAAATACGTTGTTCACAACGTCGCTCACCGCTTTGGTAAAACCGCGACCTTTATGCCGAAACCGATGTTCGGCGACAACGGCTCCGGCATGCACTGCCATATGTCTCTGGCGAAAAACGGTACCAACCTGTTCTCCGGCGACAAATACGCCGGTCTGTCTGAGCAGGCGCTGTTCTACATCGGCGGCGTAATCAAACACGCTAAAGCCATCAACGCCCTGGCGAACCCGACCACCAACTCCTACAAGCGTCTGGTCCCGGGTTACGAAGCGCCGGTTATGCTGGCTTACTCTGCCCGTAACCGCTCTGCCTCTATCCGTATTCCGGTGGTGACCTCTCCGAAAGCGCGTCGTATCGAAGTGCGCTTCCCGGACCCGGCTGCCAACCCGTACCTGTGCTTTGCGGCGCTTCTGATGGCTGGCCTTGATGGTATCAAGAACAAAATCCATCCGGGCGAAGCAATGGATAAAAACCTGTATGACCTGCCGCCGGAAGAAGCGAAAGAGATCCCGCAGGTTGCCGGCTCTCTGGAAGAAGCCCTGCAGGCCCTGGATGCTGACCGCGAGTTCCTGACCGCTGGCGGCGTGTTCACCAATGACGCTATCGATGCCTACATCGCCCTGCGTATGGAAGAGAACGACCGCGTACGCATGACTCCGCATCCGGTTGAGTTCGAACTGTACTACAGCGTCTAATTTTGCTGTAAATCCAGGGTATGTCGTGTTGTGGCGCGAGATGCCCGGGATATTTTGTTGCCGTGGAAACTTTCAGCCCATCTCAGGATGGGCTTTTTTCTCCACCAACACGCTGATCTCGCGAGCTTTTTACCGATAAAAAGCTATACTGCACTAAATTGGTGCACTCATTTTCAGGAGACTGTCGAATGGCAACAGGCACACTGCCCGATGCTGGGCAGATCCTTAACTCCCTTATCAACAGTATTTTACTGGTCGATGATGACCTGGCGGTGCACTTTGCCAACCCTGCGGCGCAGCAGCTGCTGGCGCAGAGCTCGCGCAAACTGTTTGGCACCCCATTACCTGAGCTGTTGAGCTATTTTTCGTTGAATATCGGGCTGATGCAGGAGAGCCTGCAGGCGGGCCAGGGATTTACCGATAACGAAGTGACGCTGGTTATCGATGGCCGTTCGCACATCCTGTCGTTGACCGCCCAGCGGCTGCCGGAAGGCTTTATTCTGCTGGAAATGGCGCCGATGGATAATCAGCGCCGCCTGAGCCAGGAGCAGCTACAGCATGCGCAGCAGGTCGCCGCTCGCGACCTCGTCCGCGGCCTGGCGCATGAGATAAAAAACCCGTTAGGCGGCCTGCGCGGCGCGGCCCAGCTGCTCAGCAAAGCGCTGCCCGACCCGGCGCTAACGGAATATACCAAAGTGATCATTGAGCAGGCCGACCGGCTAAGAAATCTGGTCGACCGCCTGCTCGGACCACAGCATCCGGGCATGCACGTTACCGAAAGCATCCACAAAGTCGCCGAACGGGTAGTTAAACTGGTTTCCATGGAGTTGCCGGACAACGTGAAGTTGATCCGCGATTACGACCCCAGCCTACCAGAGCTACCCCACGACCCGGATCAAATTGAACAGGTGTTGCTGAACATCGTCCGTAATGCGCTGCAGGCTCTGGGGCCGGAAGGGGGCGAAATTATTCTTCGCACCCGCACCGCTTTCCAGCTGACGCTGCACGGGGTGCGTTATCGCCTCGCCGCCCGCATCGACGTTGAAGATAATGGCCCGGGTATTCCGCCCCATCTCCAGGATACGCTGTTCTATCCGATGGTCAGCGGCCGCGAAGGCGGTACCGGCCTGGGCTTATCTATCGCCCGTAGCCTTATCGATCAGCACTCCGGCAAAATTGAATTCACCAGCTGGCCGGGTCATACCGAATTTTCGGTATACCTGCCTATTCGGAAGTAGAGGTGTTTATGCAACGAGGGATAGCCTGGATCGTTGATGACGATAGCTCCATCCGCTGGGTGCTTGAACGCGCGCTCACCGGAGCCGGCTTGAGCTGCACAACGTTCGAAAGCGGCAATGAGGTGCTAGATGCCCTCACCACCAAAACCCCGGATGTACTGCTGTCAGATATCCGTATGCCGGGAATGGATGGTCTGGCGCTGCTCAAACAGATTAAGCAGCGCCATCCAATGCTTCCGGTCATCATAATGACCGCGCATTCCGATCTGGACGCCGCGGTCAGCGCTTATCAGCAGGGCGCGTTTGATTATTTGCCCAAACCTTTTGATATCGATGAAGCCGTCGCCCTCGTCGACCGGGCGATAAGCCACTATCAAGAGCAGCAGCAGCCGCGAAATGCGCCGATAAGTAGCCCAACCGCCGACATCATCGGCGAAGCGCCAGCCATGCAGGATGTCTTTCGCATTATTGGCCGCCTGTCGCGCTCATCCATCAGCGTGCTGATCAATGGTGAATCCGGTACCGGTAAAGAGCTTGTCGCACATGCCCTGCATCGCCATAGTCCACGCTCAAAAGCGCCGTTTATCGCGCTGAATATGGCGGCGATCCCCAAGGACCTGATTGAGTCCGAGCTGTTCGGCCATGAAAAAGGAGCCTTTACCGGCGCCAATACCGTCCGTCAGGGTCGCTTTGAACAGGCTGACGGCGGTACGCTGTTCCTGGATGAAATTGGCGATATGCCGCTTGATGTCCAGACTCGTCTGCTGCGCGTGCTGGCGGATGGCCAGTTTTATCGCGTGGGCGGTTACGCGCCGGTGAAGGTCGATGTGCGGATCATCGCCGCCACCCACCAGAACCTGGAACAGCGCGTGCAGGAGGGGAAATTTCGTGAAGATTTGTTCCACCGCCTGAACGTCATCCGGGTGCATTTACCGCCGCTGCGTGAGCGCCGGGAAGATATTCCACGCCTGGCCCGCCATTTTCTGCAGATAGCCGCCCGCGAGCTCGGCGTTGAAGCCAAACAGCTGCATCCGGAAACGGAGACAGCGCTGACCCGCCTGGCGTGGCCAGGCAACGTCCGTCAGCTGGAAAACACCTGTCGCTGGCTCACCGTCATGGCCGCCGGCCAGGAGGTGCTGACGCAGGATCTGCCGAGCGAACTGTTTGAGACCACGATTCCTGATAGCCCAACGCAGATGCAGCCTGACAGCTGGGCGACGCTGCTGGGTCAGTGGGCCGATCGGGCGTTGCGATCCGGTCATCAAAACCTGCTCTCAGAAGCGCAACCCGAAATGGAGCGCACGCTGCTAACGACCGCCCTGCGCCATACTCAGGGGCACAAGCAGGAGGCTGCGCGCCTGCTGGGATGGGGACGTAATACCCTGACGCGTAAGCTAAAAGAGTTGGGTATGGAGTAGGGTTCAACAGCATGATGAAAAATAGCCGATCGGCGCAAAGTGCTGCTATTTTGTACTTTACTGTTCCGATGAGTTGAGTATGATCGTGCCCGGCATTAGGGGAGAGCATCATGTTTGAATCACTGGTGAGTATGATATCGAGCGGCGCCGCTGCGAGTCACACGCCACAAACGGCAGTCGCTGCCGTGCTGTGCGCTGCGCTGGTCGGGCTGTTCAGCTAATTGTTCCCCCTCTCCTGCGGGAGAGGGGGAAAATATTAAATAACCCGTGAGAACTGCTGCATCCGGGCCTTTTGCCGTAGGTAGGCATCAAAGCACATACAGATGTTGCGGATCAGCAGGCGGCCTTTCGCCGTCACCTGAATGACCTTATCATCCACAGCCACCAGCCCGTCATGCGCCAGCGGCGCCAGCAGCTTCAGATCCTCGGCGAAATAAGACGCAAAATCCACGTCCCACTGCGCCTCGACCGCCGCGATATCCAGCTGGAAGTTACAGATCAACGCTTTAATCACGTCGCGACGCAGACAGTCATCGCGAGTTAACGCGATCCCGCGCCACAGGGCGTTCCCTTGCTCTGCTACCTGCTGGTAGTACTGCTTGAGCTCTTTTTGGTTCTGGGCGTAGCTGTCGCCAATCATGCTGATCGCCGAAACGCCCATCCCCAGCAGATCGGTATCGCCCTGAGTGGTGTAGCCCTGGAAATTACGATGCAGTACGCCGTGACGTTGCGCGACCGCTAATTCATCATCGGGACGGGCGAAATGGTCCATGCCGATAAACTGATAGCCTGCCGTCGTCAGCGAGCCGATGGTTTCCTGCAGGATCTCCAGCTTCTGCTCAGCGGAGGGCAGATCGGCATCTTTAATCTTCCGCTGAGCGGCAAAGAGCGTGGGCAGATGCGCATAGTTAAACACGCTCAGGCGGTCAGGATTGAGCTCGGCGACCTTTTGCAGGGTAAAGGCGAAGCTCTCCGGCGTTTGCTTCGGCAGGCCATAAATGAGGTCGATATTGGTCGAGGTAAAACCAATCTCCCGCGCATGGTTGAGCAAATCAAAGATGAACGCTTCGTCCTGCTCACGGTTAACCAGACGCTGAACCTCTTTATTGAAGTCCTGTACGCCCATACTCAGGCGGTTGAAACCCTCAGCGCGTAAATGATCGAGGACATCCAGCTCGATCTCACGCGGATCGACCTCAATGGAGATCTCGGCTTCCGCGCTGAAATGAAAATGGCTGCGCAACAGATCCATCAGGCGACTGATTTGCGCCTTATTGAGATAAGTTGGCGTGCCGCCCCCCCAGTGCAGTTGCTTCACCTGGCGAGTGGCAAACAGCGGCGCGCGGTGGATGATCTCCTGTTCAAGGACATCGAGATATTGATCGGCCTTATGCTGCTGGCGGGTGACTATCTTATTGCAGCCGCAGAAATAACACAGCTTATGGCAAAACGGGATATGCACGTACAGCGACAGGGGACGCTGTGGGTAACGGGCCACAGCGGCATCGAATTCCGCCGCGCCAAATTGCGGTGAAAACTCCAGCGCGGTGGGATACGAGGTATAGCGCGGCCCGGAATAGTTATATTTCTGGATCAGGGCCAGATCCCAGTCGATTATCTGCTCAGACATGCTCACTCCTTCCGATGGTGCCGCCGACGGGTACGCCGTCCCGGCCCCACCGCACCGCGAGTCATGAGCCGGTTGCGCAGCCATTTCTGACGCCGCGACAACCGTCGTAGTTTAACGAATAACCACAGCAGATAACATATAACCAGAAGGGTTATAAGGAGTACCGGGAATCCGATGGGATGCAAATGTTAGTTTCCACCCTTCAGCAGACGCATCATATCTTCCTGACGCTCTTCCTCTTCTTCATCTTCATCATCGTAAGAGAGGCCGAGCTGCTGCATCAGCTCATCAATGCGATCCAGTTTGGCGTCCACCCAGCTCTGCTCTTCAGCATTAAGGGTGCCGCCCTCTTCCAGACGTTCCAGCAGCGCGTCCAGGCGCTCATCATTCTCCAGCAACTCCAGCTCAGCCTGCGGTGAAAGCATAGGTTTCTCGCTCTTTGGTTTATGCTGCTTGGGGGCTGGAGCGCTGCTTTCGCTCACGCCCAGCGGGATCGGTTTTTTGCTACCCACGCGCGGATCTTGCGCCTGACGCTGTTTTTTACCCGCTGAAGCCGCATCGCCGCCGTTCGCGCGTCTGCCTGCCGCGTGGCCACGATGTTTCTTCTGCCGTTTGCGATCGCGAGCTTCCTGATTTAACTCTTCACGCGACTTGCGGCCGGATTTGCCACGGGTGGCGGATGTCGGTTTTTTCATGATGTGTAATCTTCAGACAGTAGTATTCAGTATAGAATTGAGGCGGAATCTAGCAGAAAGCAAGCAAAGAAAAAAGGCGACAGATTACTCTGTCGCCTTTTTCCTCACTGACCACCCTTAACGGGCTCTTCTTTCCCTGTTCGCTAACGACTCACCCTGTCTTTCCCTTAGCGTCCAACGGTCCCTGTTTCTTCCTTTTCCCTGTAAAACGTCTCCAAGACGCGCGTCATCCTGACTATCCTGTGGTCTTCGCCTCCTGGCGCTTCCTGACTCCTCGTCCTGAGTCCTAATCCTTTCAGCATCCCCGCCGTTGTGTATTACTTTACCTTGTTGACAAAAATCGACAACCAGTCTGGCAGTTAAAAATCTATTTTCAGAATTCTCTATTTATATAATTGATTAATTTTCAATATTTTAAATATGTTTTGTCTTATTTTCCTCAGGTATGTCCTATACAAAGAATAGTCAATGTCTCACAAACCATATGGTTTTTACTTACAGGAACGGCGTGCGGTAAAAACAGCCTTTTTCTGCTGTTCAGGTATAATCCCTGCCATAGCCTGTTTTAACGGAGACGACCGTCTTGACCAACTGGAATTATCAACTGACGCACTTTGTCACTAGCGCGCCAGATATCCGCCATCTTCCTGCCGATACCGGTATTGAAGTGGCGTTCGCCGGCCGCTCCAACGCGGGAAAATCCAGCGCGCTGAATACGCTGACTAATCAGAAGAACCTGGCGCGTACCTCCAAAACCCCGGGGCGTACGCAGCTGATTAACCTGTTCGAAGTCGCTGAGGGCAAGCGCCTTGTCGACCTGCCCGGCTATGGTTATGCGCAAGTACCCGAAGAGATGAAGATCAAGTGGCAGCGCGCGCTGGGGGAATACCTGGAAAAACGTCTGTGCCTGAAGGGTCTCGTGGTGCTGATGGACATACGTCATCCGCTTAAAGATCTCGATCAGCAGATGATCGAATGGGCGGTAGAGAGCGATATTCAGGTGCTGGTACTGCTCACCAAAGCCGATAAGCTCGCCAGCGGCGCGCGTAAAGCGCAAGTGAATATGGTGCGTGAAGCGGTACTGGCCTTCAATGGCGATGTCCAGGTTGAACCCTTCTCTTCGCTGAAAAAATCTGGCGTCGATAAGCTGCGACAGAAGCTGGATAGCTGGTTTAACGAAATCCCGCCGCAAGAAGCCGTCGAAGACGCCGAGTAACCCCCGCTTTTTCCGGATAACGGCGCGTAGCGCCCTATCCGGACGTTCATACTACGTTGTTTTCACAGCCTAAAACTTTTCTTTCGCGCAATAAAAAACGCCCCGGTCATAAATGACCGGGGCGGCTAAAATATTCAGCCAAATCCGATTACGTGAAGTAAAAGGTCTGAAAGATAGAACATCTTACCTCTGTACCCTACGCGAATAACTTTACTCTTCTTTCGCTCACGGATAAAGCATTTTTTGTAGTTTTTTTTCACTATTTACATAGCAAATTCAAATGATCCTCACAAAACTCTATAAGTTATGTTGCTTACTTACAGAAAATCGCGTTGCGCTTTGTATACTTAGTGCGCTTGATCCCAGTTTTCGCCGCTGCCCACTTCCACCAGCAACGGTACCGCCAGCGTAGTGCTATTCTCCATCAGTTCGTGGATCTTTTTCGATACGGCATCGAGCTCATCCTTATGCACTTCAAAGACCAGTTCATCGTGAACCTGCATGATCATCCGCACGCGAGGTTTCTCGCTCCGCAGCCATTCATCAACGGCAATCATCGCCCGCTTGATAATATCCGCAGCCGTCCCCTGCATCGGGGCGTTAATCGCCGCACGCTCCGCGCCGGCACGACGAGCGCCATTGCTGGACTTGATATCCGGCAAATAGAGTCGACGGCCATCCAGCGTTTCAACATACCCTTGCTCCTTCGCCTGTGCGCGGGTGCGCTCCATATACTCCAGGACGCCCGGATAACGCTCGAAATAAAGATCCATGTACTTCTGCGCTTCTTTACGCGGGATGTTCAGCTGGCGGGCCAGGCCAAAGGCGCTCATGCCGTAGATCAGACCGAAGTTGATGGCTTTCGCACTACGCCGCTGTTCGCTGCTGACGCTGTCCAGCGGTAAGCCAAATACTTCAGCCGCCGTCGCCCGGTGAATATCCTTCCCTTCCGCGAAGGCGGTCAGCAGGCCTTTATCCCGCGACAGGTGCGCCATAATGCGCAGCTCGATTTGCGAGTAGTCCGCCGAGACAATGACGTAATCTTCCGGCGCGATAAACGCCTGGCGAATACGGCGCCCTTCTTCGTTACGCACCGGAATGTTTTGCAGGTTTGGATCGGTAGACGACAAACGGCCGGTGGCGGTGACCGCCTGATGATAGGAGGTATGCACGCGGCCCGTTTTGGGGTTAATCATCAGCGGCAGCTTATCGGTATAGGTCGACTTCAGCTTCGCCAGCCCACGATACTCCAGAATCACTTTCGGCAACGGATAATCGAGCGCCAGCTCTTCCAGCACCTCTTCAGAGGTGGACGGCGCACCGCCCGGCGTCTTCTTCAGCGGCTTGATACCCTGTTTTTCAAACAGGATCGTTTGCAGCTGTTTGGTGGAGGAGAGATTAAACGCTTCCCCGGCGATCTCATGTGCTCGCTGCTCCAGCTCAACCAGGCGCTGGGCAATTTCCTGCGAGTGCGCATGCAGCACGGCGGGGTCGATTTTAACGCCGTTGCGCTCAACGCGAGACAGCACCGGCACCAGCGGCATTTCAATATGCTGGAAGATATTCAGCGGGCCTTCATGCTGCTGTAGCTTCGGCCACATCTTCAGATGCAGCTGGAGCGTAACGTCGGCATCTTCCGCCGCGTAGCGACCAGCCTCTTCCAGCGCAATCTGATTAAAGGTGAGCTGATTCTTACCCTTGCCAGCGATCTCTTCGAAGGTAATGGTTTTATGTTTCAGCCAGCGGTCGGAAAGACTGTCCATATCGTGGCGGCCCGCCACGCTGTCGAGAATGTAAGACTCGAGCATGGTATCGAACGCAATCCCGCGCAGCTCAATGTCGTAATTAGCCAAAATGCCGCGATCGTATTTGAGATTTTGCCCGACCTTGAGCACCTTCTCATCCTCCAGCAGCGGTTTAAGCAGCGCCAGCACGCGCTCGCGCGGGATCTGATCCGGCGCATCAAGATAATCATGCGCTACCGGGACATAGGCGGCCACGCCTGGCTCAACAGCGAATGAAAGACCAACCATGTTGGCGGAGATGTTATCCAGGCTGTCGGTTTCCGTATCAAAGGCAAAGAGCGGCGCCTGCTTCAGCTTATCGATCCAGGTGAGCAGCGTAGCCTCATCAAGGATAGTGACATAATGCTCTGCTGAAAGTGCAGTAGCGGCTTCAACCTCTTCTTCCGCTTCTGCCGCTGCTGCAGGCACTGCAGGTTTCGCAGCCGGTTTGCCCCCCTTAGCCTGCAGCCATTTTCCGGCCTCAACGTCGGTGGTCCAGCGCTTAAACTCATACTGTCTGAACAGCGCCAGCAGATCGTCTGCCGCCGGCGGCTGCACCTCCAGCTCTTCGCAGGTGAGCTCCAGCTCGACGTCGGTTTTGATGGTCGCCAGCTGATAAGAGAGATAAGCCACGTCCTTGTTCTGCTCGAGCTTCGCCGCCATCGTTTTCGCGCCGCGGAAGCTCAGTTCAGCGATCTTCTCCGGTTCCGCATACAGCGTATCAAGGCCGCCGAGGCCTTGCAGCAGCGCCTGGGCGGTCTTTTCGCCCACGCCCGGCACGCCGGGAATGTTATCCGAGGAGTCGCCCATCAGCGCCAGGAAATCAATAATCAGCTCCGGCGGGACGCCGTACTTAGTAACCACCTCATCCGGTCCGAGGATAGTGTTGGTCATGGTATTGATCAGGGTGATGCCCGGCGTCACCAGCTGGGCCATGTCTTTATCGCCGGTGCTGATCAGGACTGGGCGACCTGCCCTTTCCGCTTCCCGCGCCAGGGTGCCAATCACATCGTCAGCTTCGACGCCCGGGACAGCCATCAGCGGCAGCCCCATCGCTTTCACCATCTTATGCAACGGCTCAATCTGCGCGCGCAGATCGTCCGGCATCGGCGGGCGGTGAGATTTGTAATGCTCGAACAATTCATCACGGAAGGTTTTCCCTTTCGCATCAAAGACCACGACGGCATGAGTCGGTTGATACTGCAGTATCAAACTGCGCAGCATATTCAGTACGCCGTACATAGCCCCGGTGGGCTCCCCTGCGCTGTTAGTCAGCGGCGGAAACGCATGATACGCCCGATAAAGATAGGAGGAGCCGTCAACGAGGATGAGAGGGTTTTCTGGGATCTGAACCATAATTTCCGTGCCTGTTTATCAGATTATGGATAAAGGATGCCACAGACGGGCATGAAATCCTGAATTTTTCCCGCAATTCGCGGAAAAGATTCAACGATCGTCGCGATCGCGCGACAACTTAGCTTGTGGATAACTTTGTGCATAGTTTTACAACGTCAGCTTATCCGCCCCTGAAAATAAATGAATAAATAGTATTATTTACTATTTATCAACCACTTAAAAACAGATCAACGATCCTGGCATTAATTTGATGACCTAATCTTCCATGTGGATAGAAGATCCTTGTTTTTTTCTGTTCTGGTAAGACCCGTCATTTGCCGCGTTTTCTGGTAAAATCAGCCTCTTGCGCAGCTTAAAGGCGCTCTTTGTCAGCCTAACTTTCTGAATAAACTAACTATGTCGAGATTACTCGCTGCGATAACACTTCCGCTGAGTATCGCCTTAACCATCTTAGTCACCATTATCTGCTCTGTACCGATCATCGTCGCCGGGCTGATTAAACTGCTGGTCCCTATTCCAGCGGTATGGCGCTCTATATCCGTTTTTTGCAATTTTATGATGTACTGCTGGTGCGAAGGGCTGGCGCTGCTGTTGCATCTCAATCCCTGGCTAAAATGGGACGTCCAGGGTCTGGAAGGCCTGAACAAAAAGAACTGGTATCTGCTGATCAGCAACCACCACAGCTGGGCAGACATCGTGGTGCTGTGCGTGCTGTTCCGCAAGCATATTCCGATGAATAAGTACTTCCTTAAACAACAGCTGGCGTGGGTACCCTTCATTGGCCTCGCCTGCTGGGCGCTGGATATGCCTTTTATGCGCCGCTACTCGCGCAGCTATCTTATTCGTCACCCGGAGCGCCGCGGTAAAGATGTCGAAACCACCCGCCGTTCGTGTGAAAAATTTCGCGCGCATCCGACGACTATCGTCAATTTTGTGGAAGGCTCGCGTTTTACCGAAGAAAAAAAGCGCGAAACGCGCTCTCCTTACCACAACCTGTTACCGCCGAAAGCCGCTGGTATCGCCATGGCGCTCAACGTACTCGGTTCGCAGTTCGATAAACTGCTGAACGTCACGCTGTGCTACCCGGATAATCATACAAGAGTAAGCGTGCAGCAAGAACCGTATTGACGGGGATGTGTTATTCAGTCGGCAGTGCTACGCGCCAGGGGAGCAGTTCGCCGACCCGGTTTATCGGCCAGTCGGCTATGACGTCAAGGACATAGCGGAGGTAGCTTTCTGGCTCCACTCCGTTCAGTTTGCACGTCCCGATCAGGCTGTACAGCAGCGCTCCCCGCTCTCCTCCATGATCCGAACCGAAGAACAGGTAGTTTTTGCGGCCCAGACTGACCATCCGCAGCGCATTTTCAGCGATGTTATTGTCCGCCTCAGCCCAGCCATCATCTGCATAGTACGTCAGCGCCGGCCACTGGTTCAGGGCGTATGCGAACGCTTTCGCCAGTTCTGAGTGTCGCGACAGGGTTTTCATCTTTTCACGCAGCCAGCTTTCCAGGGATTTCAGCAGCGGTTTCGTTTTCAACTGACGTTCGGCAAGGCGCTGCTCCGCCGTCATTCCCCTTATCTCTGCCTCGATGGCGTACAGTTCGCCGATCCGTTTCAGCGCTTCCTCCGTCAGGGCTGACGGGGTGCGAACGTGCACATCGTGGATTTTACGGCGGGCGTGAGCCCAACAGGCGGCTTCCGTTATCCGACCATCCCGGTACAGCTCGTTGAACCCAGCGTATGCATCCGCCTGCAGTACACCACTGAACCCCGCAAGATGGGTCTGCGGATGGATGCCTTTTCTGTCCGGGCTGTAAGCGAACCACACCGCCGGCGCCAGCGTTGACCCGGCGTTACGGTCGTCACGAACGTAGGTCCATAACCGCCCGGTCTTCGTTTTCTTATTGCCTGGCAACAGCACCGGGACAGGCGTGTCATCAGCATGGAGCTTACCGTCAGTCAGCACATAGTCCTGAAGCGCTTCTTCCAGCGGTGACAGTAGCCGGCAGCATGCATCCACCCAGCCCGACAGCAGTGAACGACTCAGCTCCACGCCCTGGCGGCCGTATATTTCAGACTGGCGGTACAGCGGGGTGTGCTCTGCATACTTTGAGATCAGCACGCGGGCCAGCAGCCCCGGTCCTGCGATACCCCGCTCGATGGGCCGTGAAGGCGCGGGGGCCTGCACGATGGCATCGCACTGAGTACAGGCATGCTTTTCACGTACAGTCCGGATAACCCGGAAGGCGTTGCGCATCAGCTCCAGCTGTTCGGCGGCATCCTCACCCAGATAGCTCAGCGAGCCTCCACATTCCGGGCAGCATGACGCTGCCGGCAGTAGTCGTTTTTCATCGCGGGGGAGTGATTCGGGGAACGGTTTGCGGGTGCGGGTTTGACGCAGCGGGCGCTGCACGGCCGGGTCGTCAACCCGACCGGTAAGGGTATCACTTTCTTTCTGAAGTGCCTTCAGGTCAGCTTCCATCTGTGCGATACGACGGGAGACTTTTTCGGAGCGGCTGCCGAAGTTCATCCGGCGCAGCTTATCCAGCTGTGCCTGCAGATGGTCTATTTCGCGTTCACGCTCGTTCAGCTTTTCCAGCAGGGCACGGTTCAGCGCCTCCTGTTCGGCAAGGAGACGTTTCAGTGCATTGATATCGTCAGGAAGTGAGCTGCTCATACCGGGTATATTACCAGGCTCATTCAGCGTCGACCAGGATAAAGAGGCTTACAACATAGTCAGGGACGTAAGCAGTCTTTTAGGCTGCCGCCAGTCGATACCTTCAAGGAGCATCGCCAGCTGTGCCGGTGTGAGGAACACTTTGCCATCCCGGGCTGACGGCCAGGCGAAGCGGCCGCGCTCCAGCCGTTTGGTCAGCAGACACAGTCCATCGCCGGTAGACCAGAGGAGCTTTATCTGACTGCCATTACGCCCACGGAAGATAAAAACGTGACCTGACATCGGATCGTCTTTCAGCGTCGTCTGCACCTTTGCCGCCAGGCCGTTGAAGCCGTTTCTCATATCGGTGATGCCAGCGACCAGCCAGATCTTTGTCCCTGATGGTAATGGGATCAACGTTTGAGCTCCCGTATCAGCAGGTTCAGGATATTTTCGCTGATGGCACCATTCAGACGGAGTGATCCGTGCCGGAACGTTACTTCACAGCTGATATTGAGTGATTCAGGTGCCGCAGCAGCTACAGGTTGTGACCGGGGGGAGGTTGTAGGGACAACATCTTCGGCATCAAGTGTTATCGGGAGCAGCTCAGGCACGTTGTTTTCTGTTGTTGAAGGAGGACGTAGTTTTCCTTCGCGCCAGTACTGGCGCCACTTGAACAGCAAATTATCGTTGATCCCATGCTCACGAGCGAGTTGCGCTACGGAGATCTCTGGTCGATGCGAGAGTTCAACCATTTTGATTTTGAACTCAACGGGATAATTAGGGCTTTTTTTACGCACTGCGGTTAATGATTTCATGGATAGCGTCCACCATATTTGGTGTCCACTATCCTCTCAGGAATATCAGGATCTGCCAGACGGTGCTGAGACGACGCTTACATACAAGACCATTTTACGATATGTTAAGCGGCCGCCTGACGCGCATTGTGGTCCGTATCAATCTGGTCCCTATTGGCGAAGAGCTGCACGGCGATTACGTTAACGATAAGAACTTTAAGCGCAGCTTCCAGCGCTGGCTGAATGGCCTATGGGAAGAGAAAGACCGTCAGTTGACTGACATCATGAGGGACAAAGAACGGTAGCTATTGCAAAACAGATAAAGTAACGCCGGTCAGTGACCGGCGTTTTTTTTATTTCTTCTCTACCAGTTGCTTCACGGTATCCGCATACTGAGCGACGAAGACATCCATATTGCTGGTGTCCATCCCCTGCGGATTCAGCTGGTATTTACCATTAACATACATAGCCGGTACGCCCTGCAGCTGCAGATCGGCTGCCGCTTTCTCTTGCTGAGCGACCAGAGATTTCACCACGAAGCTATTCCATGCGGCATCGTAGTCTTCCCCTTTCACGCCAGCGTCGACAAACACTTTACGAATGTCAGCCACACTCTGCACAGTCTGGTTTTTCTGCACGGCTTCGAACATCGGCGCAGTAATTTTGTCTTCAACGCCCAGCGCGATGGCCACCGCCCATGCCTGCGTCAGATCCTTGCCCAGCGGACCCAGGAACTCAACGTGGTATTTGGTCATTTTAGTGCCTTCCGGCAGTTTCTGGCGCACATTGTCAGAGACATGCAGCACTTCTTCAAACTGGTAGCAGTGCGGGCAGTAGAACGAAAAGAACTCGAGCACCTGCGGCTCGCCAGCAATCGGCTTATCAAGGGTGATGTACTGCTTGCCGTCGGTGATCTGGGCAGCGGATGCACTAAAAGCCAGAATCATACCAGCCAGCGCCAGCCAAACTTTTTTCATGATTTACTCTCTCCTGGATATATCACATTAATACATTGGCGTTAACTGAAGCGGGGGTTCCTGTAGAACCTTCACCTGCTCAAGAAAAGTCGACGTCTGCCCCCGCCAGTAATCCTCCCCGGTTAACCAGGGGAAATTGACCGGGAAAGCGGGATCGTCCCAGCGTCTGAGCAACCACGCCAGATAATAAACCAGTCGCATAGCGCGTAAAGGTTCAATCAGCGCGATTTCATCGCTGTTAAAGGGGCTGAATTCCTCATAGGCCTCGACAATAGTCTCCAGCTGCATACGCTGTTCAGCCTTATCGCCGTTGAGCAGCATCCACAGATCCTGAATCGCCGGGCCGGTGCGCGCATCGTCTAAGTCGACAAACAGTGGTCCGTCGCGCCAGAGGATATTACCGGCATGGCAGTCACCGTGCAGGCGCAACGTGTTCCCGCGGCCGTGCCATTGCTCCATGACGGCAGCAATGAGTTTATCGGTCGCCTTCAGGAAATCGGCCTTCAGGCCAGAGGGGATCAGCGTCGCCTGCTCAAACACCTGACGCGGTTCCAGCAGGTACTCCTGCACGCCAATTTCCGGGCGGGCAGTAAAGCGCTGTTTGCAGCCCGTCTGGTGCAGGCGCCCCAGATAGCGGCCAACCCATTCCATCTGATCAAGGTTATCCGCTTCGAACTGACGACCGCCAAGGCTTGGGAAAACGGCAAAGTAGAATCCCTGATGCTGATGAAGCGTGCTGTCATTAAATAAGAGCGGCGCAGCAACGGGCACTTCATCTTCTACAAGCTGAAGCGCAAACTGGTGTTCTTCAAGGATCTGTTCTGCGGACCAGCGCTCAGGACGATAGAACTTTACCACATAGCGATGGCGCTCTTCGTCCTGGAACTGATAAACGCGGTTCTCATAGCTGTTTAGCGGGGTGAGACCGGAGTCCACCCGCATACCCAGATCGAATAACCCATCGATAATGGTATCCGGGCGAAGCGTCTGAAAAGTAAAAGCCTTATCGTGCATCCTGACATCCGATAATCGTACGAATAGTTCAGGATATCATCTCATTGCACTTTACGCGGTAGCGCTTACAACCTTTTACTCTTTTATTACCCCGCGGGCGCGCAGCAGCGCGGTTTTAAAATCCTCTTCATAATCCTTCTGAATACCCGGGATGACAGCATCTTTGGAAGAGTCGCGCATCTTCAGGTGATAGATCAGAATATCGTCGGAAAGATCGCTCAGTTCGCCATCATAGCCGGCCTCTTTCGCCAGCTTCTGCAAAAATTGCATCAGGTTCAGTTCAGGCTCTTTTTGCCAGGCTGGCTGGAGGAGTTCAATTACTTCATTCAGACGTTTACATTTCATGGTCATGCTCCTTACTCTTGATAGGGACAAGTTAACAGGGTCAATCCCACAATGAAAGAGGCGATATTCATATGCAAAGCGAGGCGATAACCGGCGTCGTGCTGGCGGGCGGCAGGGCCACGCGGATGGGCGGCATTGATAAAGGATTACAGGCGCTAAATGGTCGCCCTCTCTGGCGACACGTCGCGGAAGCATTAGCCCCGCAGGTAGATGAGTTAGTCATTAGCGCCAATCGTCATCTTGAACAGTGGCGTGCCAGCGGATATCCGGTCTTTCGAGACATACAGGAGGGTTATCAGGGGCCGCTGGCCGGAATGCTTGCTGTGATACAGCAGGTCGCGAGCCCATGGTTCGTTTTTTGCCCCTGCGACACGCCGTTCATTCCGTCCTTTTTGGTGGAGCGCTTTATCCAGCAGAGAGGGGACGCACCGGTCGTTTGGGCCCATGACGGCGAACGGGATCATCCTGCCGTTGCATTAGTTCATCGTCAAATCATTCCGGAACTGGAGGCTTATCTGGCACATGGAGAGCGCAGGGTGATGGTTTTTATGCGACAAATGGGTGGGCGCCCGGTGAATTTCAGCGATGTGAAAACTGCTTTCATTAATGTAAATACGCTCGAAGATTTGCAGCAGATGCAGGAGCCATCATGATCCCATTACTGGCGATCGCCGCATGGAGCGGTACCGGAAAAACAACATTATTAAAGCGTCTTATCCCTGAGCTTTGCGCTCTAGGATTACGCCCGGGACTGATAAAGCACACCCATCATGATATGGACGTGGATAAGCCGGGCAAAGATAGCTATGAACTGCGTAAGGCGGGCGCTGCGCAAACTATTGTCGCCAGCGAACAGCGGTGGGCATTGATGACCGAGACGCCAGAGAAGCCGGAATTAGATCTCACGTGGCTGATCAGTCGAATGGATGCCAGCAAACTGGATCTGGTTTTAGTGGAGGGGTTCAAACATGAACCCGTGCCGAAGATCCTGCTTTTTCGGCAAAACAGCGGTCATCGTGTAGAAGAGCTGGTAATTGATGAGCATACCATCGCCGTAGCCAGCGATGTATCGATCGCGACCTCACTTCCGCTGCTGGATTTAAATGATGTACCACAGATCGCGACATTTATTGTGAGTTGGTTAGAGAGGCAATAGTCATTTATCGACGGTGATATAGGAGGGATTTTCCCGGAGGCGGTGCTGCGCACCTTGTCCGGCCACAGGGACGTAGCCCCGTGTCGGATCCGTAGCCCCGGCAAGCGCAGCGCCACCGGGGAGGCATACCGGCACGCTGGCCGGACGACAGAAACGCAAAAAGCCCATCCGGCAGGATGGGCTCTTCACTTGTTTGATGCCTGGCAGTTTATGGCGGGCGTCCTGCCCGCCACCCTCCGGGCCGTTGCTGCGCAACGTTCAAATCCGCTCCCGGCGGATTTGTCCTACTCTGGAGAGCGCTCACCGACAAACAACAGATAAAACAAAAAGCCCGGTCTTTCGACCGGGCTTTCTGCTTTATTTGATGCCTGGCA